>MHCFC02800__coassemble_401_pt1 | contig 80917 bp, 79 predicted proteins | sample MHCFC02800__metabat2_low_PE_030 | metagenome-assembled genome bin MHCFC02800
TGTGCAATTATTTATATTTACATTTTAAATAAGAAACTTTATAGTAAGATTAGCACTATCAACAGAAAATTACGGAAAACTTAGAGAAGAAAGGACGGAATTTATGGAATTAAGATTTGGAATGGTTGGCGGCGGAAACGGAGCATTTATCGGGGATGTTCACCGTCATGGAGCACAGATGGATGATTTGGCGGTTCTGACTGCCGGATGCTTTACCAGAAATCCGCAGAAAAACCTGGAAGCAGGAAGAAAATGGCATATTCATGATGAAAGCAGAATCTATCCCGACTACCGGACGATGGCGGAAGAGGAGGCAAAGCGGGAAGACGGGATTCAGTTTGTGGTGATCACCACCCCCAACGTCAGCCACTATGAAATCGCCAAATGCTTTATGGAGCACGGCGTGCATGTGATGTGTGACAAACCGCTGGCCTTTAACCTGGAACAGGCGCAGGAACTGGAAAAGATTGCGAAGGAAAAAGACCTGCTGTTTGGCCTGACTTATACCTATACCGGTTATGCTGTGATCCGGCAGGCCAGAGAGATGATCAAAGCGGGTAAGATCGGAGAGATCCTTCATGTGGTGGCGGAGTATCCCCAGGATTGGGTGATTTCTTCTCTGGTACAGGAAAAATCCGATCAGGCAAAATGGCGGTTTGATCCGCAGATTATCGGCGCTTCTTTGTGTACGGGAGATATCGGCACCCATCTGGAGCAGCTGATCGCCCAGTCCACCGGGCTGACCATCAAAAGAGTGCTGGCCAGATTTGATACCTATCCAAGGGATCTGCCGCTGGAGACCAATACGACGGTGCTGCTGGATTTCGGGGATAATATTACCGGAACGCTTTGGGCGTCTCAGATCGCCATCGGATATGAATGCGGCATCAAAATCCGCATTTTCGGAACGGAAGGTTCCCTGGAGTGGAGCCATGAGATGCCGGGTATCTTAAAATATACCAAAATCAACAGCCCTACGATGACGCTCTCGGCAAACCGGGAATATATGTGTCCGGAAAGCCGCAGACTGTCCAGGCTGCCGGCGGGCCATCCGGAAGGTTATTATGAAGCTTTTGGCAATATCTATCATTCTTTCTGCGAGCATTTGCTTGCGAGACTGGAAGGCAGAGAACCGGAAAGCTATACCTATCCCACTGTGGAGGACGGAGTTCACGGCATGAAGTTTGTAAAAGCATGCGTAAAGAGCAACGCTGAGGGGAATATCTGGGTGAATGTAGACTGAAAACAAAAAAGCTTGCAAAAGCCGATTGACAAAGCTAACTGCAAAGGGTATCATATTCCAGAATACAATATTTAAAGGAGGAGCAGGTTATGAAATTCAGAAAATTGACAAGCCTTGCTTTGGTTGCGGTTCTGGCGGTATCCTGTCTGGCAGGCTGCGGCGGCAAAAAAGCCGAGAGCAGTGAAGGCGGCGGAGACACCTTCAAAATCGGCGGCATCGGCCCCACCACCGGAAGTACGGCGGTATATGGTCTGGCGGTACAGCACGGCGCGGAGATGGCCGTAAAAGAGATCAATGAGGCAGGCGGCATTAACGGCGCGCAGATTGAATTTCAGTTTGAAGACGATGAGAACGATGCGGAAAAATCAGTCAACGCGTACAATACGCTGAAGGACTGGGGCGCTCAGATGATTCTGGGATCCGTTACTTCCACACCCAGTATTGCAGTGGGAGAGGAGACCTATAATGACAATATGTTCCAGCTGACCCCTTCCGGAACAGCAGTAGAATGCGTACAGCATGAGAATGCGTTCCGCGTATGCTTCTCAGATCCCAGCCAGGGTCTGGAATCTGCAAAATACATCGGCGAGAATAAGCTGGCTACCAAGATTGCAGTAATCTATGACAGCTCTGATACGTATTCTTCCGGTATCTATGAAGCATTTTCAGCAGAGGCCAAGAATCAGGGGCTGGAGATTGTGGCTGCGGAAGCGTTTACGGCGGATAACAAGACAGACTTTTCTGTACAGCTGCAGAAAGCAAAGGATGCAGGCGCCGAACTGTTGTTTATGCCTTTCTATTATCAGGAAGCATCTCTGGTGCTGAAACAGGCGCAGGGAATGAACTTTGATCCGATTTTCTTCGGCGTAGACGGTATGGACGGTATCCTGGATGTGGAGAACTTTGATCCGGCTCTGGCAGACGGACTGATGTTCCTGGCTCCCTTCTGCCCCACATCAGAGGATGAGGCGATCAGCACCTTCGTCAGCGCTTTCGAGGAAGAATATGGCGAAACACCCAACCAGTTCGCAGCAGATGCCTATGACGGAATCTATATTCTGAAACAGGCTCTGGAAAGTATGGATGCCACACCGGATATGAGTGCATCCGATCTTTGCGACGGTCTGAAGACTGCCATGACGGAAATTACCTACAGCGGTGTGACTTCACCGGAAATCAAATGGACGGCAGACGGCGAGCCGGAAAAAGCTCCCATGGTACTGCAGATCCAGAACGGTGAGTATGTAGAACTGCAGTAAAAAAATCAGATACGGGACATGCGTTGCGCATGGCCCGTATTTTTTTACAAAAAATTTATTTTTTATCTATTGACCTTCCCGGCAAAGTCAAAGATAGTATAGCGTAGAGGAGGTCTGTTATGAGTATATACAGAGAAACAGCCTGGAAGGTTCTTGAGGAGGCCAACCGGGTTATTTTGGGAAAAGAAGAAATAACAAAAGAAATCATGGCTGCGCTGCTGGCAGGGGGTCATGTGCTGCTGGAAGACATACCGGGCGTGGGAAAGACCACGCTGGCGCTGGCCTTTTCCAAAATGATGGGAATGGACTGGAAACGGGTACAGTTCACACCGGATGTGCTGCCCTCGGATCTTACCGGATTCTCCCTGTATCGCCAGGATGTGCAGAAATTTGTCTATCAGCCGGGAGCGGTATTCTGCAATCTTCTCCTGGCAGACGAGATTAACCGGACTTCGCCGAAGACGCAGTCTGCTCTTTTGGAGGTGATGGAGGAGCGGCAGGTGACGGTGGACGGGGTGACAAGACAGGTACCGTCCCCCTTTTTTGTGATTGCCACCCAGAATCCGCTGGGTTCTGCGGGAACTCAGATGCTGCCGCCGGCTCAGATGGACCGGTTTTTGATCTGCATGACCATCGGTTATCCGGATTTTAACAGTGAGCTGGCCATGGCGAAAGGTGTGGCAAAAGGAGGCAGAACAGACGGGCTTCGTCCACTTTTGGGGATGCAGACACTACTGGAGATGCAGCAGGAGGCGCAGCAGGTATACGTCCATGACGCCGTCTATCAGTATATCGTCAGTCTGGTAACGGCCACCAGAAACAACAGTTATCTGGAAGCCGGCGCCAGCCCCAGAGCCACCATTGCCCTGGTGAAGATGGCCCGCAGCGCTGCCTGGCTGTCGGGAAATGATTTCGTCTCTCCGGCTGATGTGGCGGAACAGTTTCCGCTGGTAGTCCGCCACCGTGTTCTCATGAGTGTGAAAGCCAAGGTGGATGGACAAAGTGTGGACGATGTGATCCGGGATATTCTGACGCATACCAGGAAACCGGCGCTGGGGAGGAAAGGCTGAATGCGCCGGGTAATCTGTATTCTTTTTTTGCTGACAACTTTCTATCTGGCAGGCGTTTATCAATTGGAAAGTCTGATGATTTTTTTCATGGCTCAGATTGGGCTGCTGCTCATTTTGTGGCTGTATACCTGGTACATCGCATCCAGAGTGGAAGTTTCTCTGGCGCTGGAGAACGATACTGTGGAAAAGGGGGAGACGGCCCGGGGCAGCGTGCTGGTGAAAAACCGTTCCTGGCTTCCTTTGCTGCGTTTTCAGGTGCGGATTTCCTATGGAAACTGCCGGCAGCAGGAGATTTTCGCCCAATCTTTGGAAGGAAACGTATCAGGCAGGAAAGAGAAAAAGGCGGGTTTCTTTGTAGCCTCGGATTACTGCGGCGTGCTGCAGATCCGCACAGAGCAAATCCGAGTGTGGGATTATCTTGCCTTGTTTTCCAGAAAACGCTGCTGCGGGGAAAAGGTAAACTTGCTGGTGATGCCCCGTGCGGATATGGTAATCGCTGACCTGCGCTCTGTCATTCCCCAGGGGAATACGCCTGGTGATTACAGTCAGCCGGACCGGCCGGGGGATCAGCCTCCGGAGATTTTTCAGATCCGGTCTTATCAGCCGGGAGATAATATGCGGGACATTCACTGGAAACTGAGCGCCCGGATGGATCAGCTTATGAGCCGCAGATATGCTGCGGAGAAGAAAAAACTGGTGGATTTTTTTCTGGATCTTTCTTCGGACGCGAAAGAGGATATCTACCGCATGGATGCATTCTGGGAACTGGCGGCGGCTGTTTCCAGAGAACTGGTGCGCTGGGAAATGATACACCGCGTCTGGTGGAGGGCGGCGGATACCGGAAATATGGTCAGCCAGGTTGTGGAGCGTCCCGATGAAATGCGCAGTATGATAAAAAATCTTTTAATCACCACGGGCAGTGTCAATCCAAAAAACGTTTCGAAAGATCTAAAGGAGGAGCTTTACCGGATCTGGCGTCCGGGGGAAAATCTTTTACGGCTCAATCTGAATCTGGAATTATACCGGAATGAAGAACTGGTCAGAAAATATACGCAGGAAGACTGCCAAAACGCAGCGAGGAGGGATGAAGTCTGAACAAAATACAGGATACAGGGATCCGGTTTTATAGAGAAAGCGTTGGAAAAATCAAAAAAGGGTACGGGGCGCAGATCCTTTTGTTCCTTTGTTATCTGTGCGGAGCGGAAGGAGTTTTGTATGCCTTGGATTTTGTTCTGTTTCTTGATTTCAGGCTGAAGGAAGCTGCCGCGGCCACGGCGGCGGTCTGCCTGATCCTGTGGCTTCTTGGCGTGCCGAGAGGAAAGGGGAGATTTCTTTCCTGGCCTTTGGCGGCGGCCGGCCTTTTTTGGCTGTGGCGGTGTTTGTCAGAGGCGCCCCGCCAGGCGCGCTTTTTTTATGAAACGGCGAAGGGAGACATCTGGGATCTGGCGAAGGAAGATATGACCGCAGCGGTGATTCTGTTTGCGGCAGTCTGCAGTCTCTTTTTATATCTGCTGACTTATGTACTGCGGATGACCGGTTTGTTTTTCATCATTTCCATCCCGATGGTATTCCTTGGGCCGCTGCTGGGGCAGAAACTGGATTTGGCGGAAATCAGTCTTCTGGCGGCCTTTCATATCGGGACATGGGTTCTGGGAGCGGGCTGTCACAGACGGGATCTGGGAATACGGGGCGAACTGGCGGGAGCCTTGCTGACGCTGGGTGTTTTCCTGGCTCTGATACCGGCGCTGGAACGGGGAAGCGCCCGCAGTGTGGAAGGGCTGATGGATCTGTCCGCGTCTCTTCAGGAGCAGATCCATCAGCTGGTGGATCTGACCGCCGGGAAAGAGGAGAAAGGAACGGTGAACCGCGGCAACCAAAGACCAACTGGTCAGGAACGGCTGGAGGTGGCTGTCTCTGAAATCCCCAAAGAGACGTTATATCTGAAGAACTTTACGGGAAGCCGTTACATGGGGGATTCCTGGGAAGAGGCTGATGAGGAAAAAGAAAAAGAGCCGTTGGCTTTCACCTGCCTTTTGGATGAGAAAGAGCCGCAGCTGTCTTTACAGACGCGTGATCTGACCGTCCCGGACAGCCCCTGGCTGACTGTGGATGCTTCTTTTCCGGGGGGAGAGGAAGGCGACGGGCATTACCGGCAGTATGCGGCGGAACATTATATGGAAGTTCCGGTAAGCAGCCTGCCGCAGATCATGCAGCTGTGCGGGGAGAATCCGTTGACGGAATCGGAAAGCGCCACGGATCACGTGCTGCGGCTGATCCAGGAGAGAATGGTCTACAGCCGGACGCCGGGACAGGTACCCCTGGGCCGGGATACCATAGAATATTACCTGTTCGAGAAAGGAGAAGGCTACTGTCAGCATTTTGCCTGTGCGGCGGCTTTAATGTGTCGGATATACGGGATCCCATCCCGTTACGCCTCCGGCTATATTGCCAGGCCATCGGAATTTACGCAGGATGGAGAAAACTTTCATGCGGTGCTGACCGATGAGAATGCCCATGCCTGGGTGGAGATCTATCTGCCGGGGCAGGGGTGGGCAGTGGTAGAAGCCACACCGCCGGGCAGCGTAGTGGCAAATCCGGAAAATCCGCTGTCGGGCATCCAGGAGACGGCGCAGGAAGAAATCCCGCAGGTACAGACGGCTTCGCCCACGCCGGAGCGGCAGCCGGAAAGGACGCCGGACAGGGAGGAAGAGGAGCAAAGGTCAGCTGGAAGCGCAGGACTTGGTTCCTTGAAAGGACTGCGTCTGGTTCTGCCGGGGGCGCTGGCGGCGCTTCTTCTTGCCGCGCTTGTCTGGAAGCTGCTGTCGGTCAGAAGGATCCGGATGCGCAGACGCTATCCTGGATGGCGGGCAGAGCGGCTCTATGTCCGTATGACAGAAGCGCTGCATTTTGCCGGATTTCTGAAAGAATATGACGGACAGGAAAAGGAGTTCGTGAACGCGCTTGGTAACGTGATACCGTCGATTTCCCCGCAGCAGGCGCTTTTGGGACAGCAGGCGGCTCTGCAGGCCGCCTATGGCGCAGGCAGGCCGTCCAGAAAGCAGCGGCGCTGCGTATGGGAGCTGTATCGGGAAACCTGCCGCTTTCTGGCGCGGCAGCAAAAAGGAATACGAAAATTCGTTTTCTGCTACATCCGCGCTTTCTGGTAATCTTACAAAAAGTTTACTGTAAATTTACATCTGTCTTGTCAGTTGAAAAGACTCGTGCTATAATGGTCAGCAATATGGATTATAACAGGAGGACTGATGATGAATCAGATGGAAAAAATACAGGCATTGAAAAAAGAAAAGGATGCCGCGATCCTGGCTCACTATTATGTGCCGGAGGAAGTACAGGAAGCGGCCGATTATATTGGCGACTCCTATTATCTGGCCAGGCTGGCATCCAGCCTTAAAGAAAAGACGCTGGTATTTTGCGGCGTGTCTTTTATGGGAGAAAGCGCAAAGGCGCTGAACCCGGGAAAAACGGTACTGATGCCGGACATCGGAGCCGACTGCCCCATGGCCCATATGGCGCAGCCGGAAAAAATAAAGAAGATAAAGGAAACTACGGAGGATGTGGCGGTGGTATGCTACGTAAATTCTACGGCGCAGTTAAAAGCCTGCGCCGATGTGTGCGTCACATCTTCCAATGCAGTAAAAATTGTCAAAGCGCTGCCCCAAAAGAGGATCTGTTTTATCCCGGACGAACATCTGGGACGGCATATTGCCGCTCTCCTTCCGGAAAAAGAATTTATTTTTAACGAAGGCTTTTGTCCTGTCCATGCGTCCCTTGCCAGCGCAGATGTGGCAAAGGCCAGGGACGCTCATCCGGGCGCCCTGGTGCTGGCTCATCCGGAATGTAAAAAAGAGGTGCTGGAAATGGCGGATTTCATCGGCAGTACATCGGAAATCATTTCTTATGCGTCGAACAGTAGCTGCGATGAATTTATCATCTGTACGGAAGAGGGCGTGCTGTATGAACTGAAACAGAAAAATCCGGATAAAAAGTTTTATACGCCCTCCTGCCCTATGTGCTGTGCCGATATGAAGAAAAATTCGCTGGAAAATATCATCCGCGTGCTGGAAACCGGGGAGAACGAGGTGGTTCTTTCCAAAGAGCTTGCGGAAAAGTCGAAGAAACCGCTGGACGCCATGCTGCGGCTGGCACAGGCAAAGGAGGGTGAAAAAAGATGAATACGGATATTCTCATTGTGGGCACAGGAGTGGGCGGCCTTTTCGGGGCGCTGAATCTTCCGCGGGACAAAAAAATTTTAATGATCACCAAGGATGAAATCGAAAACAGCGATTCTTTTCTGGCTCAGGGCGGTATCTGTATGCTGCGGGGGGAAGAGGATTACGACAGCTACTTTGAGGATACGATGAAAGCTGGCCATTATGAAAACCGAAAAGAGTCGGTGGATATTATGATCCGTTCCTCAAGAGAGATCATAAAAGATCTGATCGGATACGGCGTGGAGTTTGCAAGAGAAAACGGGGATCTGGCCTTCACCAGGGAAGGGGGACATTCCAGACCGAGAATCCTGTTTCATGAGGATATTACCGGAAGGGAGATCACGGAAAAGCTGCTGGCGCAGGTGAAAAAGAGGGATAACATTACGATCCTGGAGCATACCACAATGGTGGATCTGGTCTGCAGGGACAATGTCTGCTACGGGGCGGTCTGCCGCAGAAGGGACGGCAGTTTGGTGACGGTACAGGCCAAGGAGACCGTGCTGGCCTGCGGCGGCGTAGGCGGACTGTACGAGCATTCCACCAATTTCCCCCATCTGACGGGAGACGGTCTGGCCGTGGCTTTAAAACACGGGGTACGTCTGGAGAATATCGATTACGTCCAGATCCATCCCACCACCCTTTACTCCAAAAAACCGGGCCGCAGATTTCTGATCTCCGAATCTGTGCGGGGAGAAGGAGCGGTGCTTTATAACGCCGAGCATAAGCGGTTTGTGGATGAACTGCTTCCCAGAGACCTTTTAAGCGCGGCTATCCGCAGACAGATGGAACTGGATCACAAACCTTACGTATGGCTTTCCATGGAACACATTCCACAGGAAGAGATCAAAAGCCATTTCCCCAACATATATCAGAAATGTCTGGAGGAAGGGTATGACGTGACGAAGGAATGCATCCCGGTGGTGCCGGCTCAGCACTATTTCATGGGCGGTATCTGGGTAGACCGGGACAGCCGGAGCTCCATGGAACAGCTTTATGCGGTGGGGGAGACCAGCTGCAACGGCGTCCATGGGGCCAATCGCCTGGCCAGCAATTCCCTTTTGGAGAGCCTGGTCTTCGCCAAACGATGCGCTGCGAAAATTAAATCGGAAATTTCCGGCGTCAGAGAAGATAAAAAAGTATGGGAAGAACTGGATCTTTCCCTTTACAGCGATTATGATAAGATAAAAGAAGATTATCGAAGATCCATTGAACAAGAAACGGAAAGGATGAGAAGACACCATGAACAATCCAATTACCATGAAGCTAAATGCGGATGAGCTGATCCTGCAGGCGCTGCGGGAAGATATTACCAGCGAGGATATTACCACCAATGCAGTGATGCCAAAACCCTGTGAGGGACAGGTAGATCTGATCTGCAAGCAGGACGGAATCCTGGCGGGGATCGATGTTTTTCGCCGTGTGTTTGAACTGCTGGATGAGAACACACAGACAGAAGCTTTTGCAAAAGACGGCGATCCGGTAAAAAAAGGCATGAAAATAGCCGTCGTCACAGGGGACATTCGGGTGCTTCTTTCAGGGGAGAGAGTGGCGTTAAATTATCTGCAGCGGATGAGCGGCATCGCCACCTACACCAACAGTGTCGCCGCTTTGTTGAAGGGAAGCAAAACAAAGCTGCTGGACACAAGAAAAACCACGCCGAATATGCGGGTGTTTGAAAAGTATGCGGTGAAAGTAGGAGGCGGATGCAATCACCGGTACAACCTGTCCGACGGCATACTTTTGAAAGACAACCATATCGGCGCGGCCGGCGGCGTGAAGAAAGCCATCGATATGGCCAGAGAGTACGCTCCCTTTGTGCGAAAGATCGAGATCGAGGTGGAAAACCTGGATATGGTAAAGGAAGCGGTGGAAGCCGGCGCGGATATTATCATGCTGGACAACATGGATCCCGACACTATGAAAAAGGCGGTGGAACTGATCGGCGGCAGAGCGCAGACAGAGTGTTCCGGCAATGTGACCAGGGAGAATATCAGCCGGTATCTGGATGCGGGAGTGGACTTCATCTCCAGCGGTGCGCTGACACATTCGGCCCCGATCCTGGACATCTCCATGAAAAATCTCCATGCACTTTGAAATAGAAAAGATCCGGAGGGAAAGCGATGAATGGTGAGGAAAGAAGAAATAAGATCATAAAGGTGATACAATCCGGCGGACACCCGGTGTCCGGCAGCAGCCTGTCAGAAATGTTTGATGTGAGCAGACAGGTGATCGTGCAGGATATCGCCCTGCTGCGGGCGGCGGGCTTCCCCATCGTATCGACCAACAGAGGATATCTTTGCCGTTCGGATTCGGGAGCCAGCAGGGTTTTCAAAGTGTGCCATGCAAACGAGGATATCGTGGACGAACTGTATGCTATCGTGGATCTGGGGGGCAGGGTGATGGACGTCTTTGTCAATCATAAGGTTTATGGAAAACTGCAGGCGGATCTGGATATCGGATCCAGAAGAGAGGTAGAAGAGCTGATCCAGGGAATCCGCAGCGGCAAATCCAGTCCCCTTCTCAATGTGACCTCGGGCTACCATTATCATACTGTGACGGCAAAAAGCGAGGAAATTCTGGATCTGGTGGAGAAAGCGCTGCGGGAAAAGGAGTATCTGGTGTCATAGCACATAATTTTTTGTCTTGAAAAGAGACAGGGTACAGGGTATAATATATAAGATTATGAAAAATATACGACAGAGGGGTGTGCTATGAGCTTTTTATCCTATTTGATTAACGGCATCAGCCTTGGCAGTGTCTACGCGATCATTGCCCTGGGTTACACCATGGTATACGGCATAGCGAAAATGCTTAATTTTGCCCATGGTGATGTAATCATGGTCGGCGGTTATATCGCATTGATTTCCACCACCAGTTTCGGATGTCCTCCGCTTCTTGGCGTACTGGTTGCAGTAGTATGCTGTACGGTACTGGGCGTGGTGATCGAGCGGGTTGCCTACCGGCCTTTGCGGAATGCATCCTCATCGCTGGCAGTTCTGATCACGGCCATCGGCGTCAGCTATCTGCTGCAGAATCTGGCGCTGCTGATCTTTGGCGCCAACACGGTATCCTTCCATTCGGTGGTTCCGGTTCCCGCGCTGACGCTGGCTGGCGGCAAGCTGACCATCAGCGGTGAAACGATTGTGACGATTCTTTCCTGTATCGTCATTATGATCGGCCTTACCCTGTTCATTAACAGAACAAAATCCGGACAGGCCATGCTGGCGGTTTCCGAGGACAAGGGAGCGGCGCAGCTGATGGGTATCAACGTCAATAAAACCATCGGACTGACCTTTGCCATCGGTTCCGGCCTGGCGGCAGTGGCGGGCGTACTGCTTTGTTCCGCCTATCCGTCCCTGAATCCCTACACCGGTTCCATGCCCGGCATCAAAGCCTTTGTGGCGGCAGTGTTCGGCGGCATCGGATCGATTCCAGGAGCTATGATCGGCGGCATCCTGCTGGGAATCATTGAAATTCTCGGAAAAGCCTATATCTCATCACAGCTGGCGGACGCCATTGTGTTTGCGGTGCTGATTATCGTTCTGCTGGTGAAACCTACCGGTATTCTGGGCAAGAAAATTCAGGAGAAAGTGTAGGGGGGAAGAAAGGTGAAAAAGTTTAGTAAACAGACAAAAAGTAATATGATCACATATGGCATCGTACTTGGCGTGTTCGTCATCGTACAGCTGCTTTTGAGCACGGGGAACCTTTCCAGTCTGATGGAAGGGCTTCTGGTGCCCCTCTGCGTTTACGTGATTTTGGCGTTGTCTTTGAATCTGGTCGTAGGAATCTTAGGCGAGCTGAGTCTGGGGCATGCCGGATTTATGTGTGTCGGCGCTTTCGTCAGCGCGTTTTTTTCGAAATGCATGGAAAATGTGATTACGGTTTCCTTGGTACGGTTCATTCTGGCGCTGCTTCTTGGCGCGTTGGCCGCCGGTATTTTCGGAATCCTCATCGGGATTCCGGTGCTCCGTTTAAGAGGCGATTACCTGGCTATCGTGACGCTGGCTTTCGGGGAGATTATCAAAAATCTGGTCAATGTTCTCTATATCGGAAAGGATGCGGCTGGATTTCATTTTTCCACCAAAGATTCCATTTCCCTGAATCTGCAGCCGGAGGGAGAGGTAATCATCAACGGCCCCCAGGGCATCACGGGGACGCCTCAGGACTCTACATTCCTGATCGGAATTATCCTGATCCTGATCACATTGTTTATCATCCTGAATATGGTACATTCCCGGGACGGACGGGCGATCATGGCAATCCGTGACAACCGGATCGCAGCGGAATCCGTGGGAATCAACATCACGAAATACAAACTGATGGCATTTGCCATCTCAGCGGCTCTTGCTGGCGCTGCAGGTGTGCTCTATGCCCATAACCTGTCCACGCTGACGGCGCTGCCGAAAAACTTCGGTTATAATATGTCGATTATGATCCTTGTATTTGTGGTATTAGGCGGAATCGGAAATATGAGAGGCTCCATGATTGCAGCCGTCATCCTGACGCTGCTTCCGGAACTGCTGCGCGGTCTTTCTGATTACCGGATGCTGATCTATGCCATTGTCCTGATCCTGATGATGCTCTTTAACTGGGCGCCAAAAGCGCTGGAGTGGCGGGAAAAGCATTCGCTGAAACGGATGCTGAAGAAGAAAAAGACGGCAAAGGAGGCATAAGAAAATGGCATTATTGGATGTGAAAAATCTGGGCATTTCCTTTGGAGGTCTCCGTGCGGTCAACGGGGTAAATATGGACATCGAAGAGGGAGAACTGTACGGGCTGATCGGACCCAACGGAGCAGGGAAGACCACCATCTTTAATCTGCTCACCGGTGTGTATAAACCGGATGAAGGAATCATCCGGCTGGACGGAGAAGACATCACGGGGAAAAAGACCATCGATATCAACAAAGCAGGGATCGCCAGAACTTTTCAGAATATCCGGCTGTTTAAGGATATGCCGGTTTTGGACAACGTAAAGGTAGGTCTTCATAACAAACACCATTATACGACGGTGGAAGGGATTTTCCGTCTGCCGCGGTACCGCCGGGTGGAAAAGGAAATGGACGAGAAGGCGATGGAGCTTTTAAGTGTGTTCGGCCTGGAAAAAGAGGCGGAGTACCAGGCGGCGAATCTGCCCTACGGCAAACAGAGAAAACTGGAGATTGCCCGGGCTTTGGCGACAGAACCCAAGCTGATCCTGCTGGATGAGCCGGCGGCGGGTATGAATCCCAATGAGACGAAAGAACTGATGGAAACCATACAGTTTGTGAGGGAGAAATTCAAAATGACCATTCTCCTTATCGAACATGATATGAAACTGGTGTCCGGTATCTGTGAAAAGCTGACGGTATTGAATTTCGGGGAGGTTCTCGCCCAGGGAAATACCAGCGAAGTTCTGAATAATCCGGATGTCATCACGGCATATCTGGGAGAATAGGAGGAAAAAACGCATGGCAATGCTGGAGATAAAAGACCTGGAAGTCTATTACGGCGTGATTCAGGCCATCAAGGGAGTTTCTTTTGAGGTGAATCAGGGCGAGGTTATCGCGCTGATCGGCGCCAACGGAGCGGGAAAGACCACCATCCTGCATACGATCACGGGACTGATTGCTCCAAAAAGCGGAACAGTAACTTTTGAAGGGACAGATATTACCCATATGCCGGCCCACAAGATTGTGTCCATGGGCATGGCCCATGTGCCGGAAGGGAGAAGAGTATTTGCCGACTTCACAGTTTATCAGAATCTGAAAATGGGCGCTTTTACCAGAAATGATAAAAAAGAGGTGGAGGAAACGCTTCAGATGGTGTATGAGCGGTTCCCGAGACTGGAAGAAAGAAGGAATCAGCTGGCCGGAACGCTCTCAGGGGGAGAGCAGCAGATGCTGGCCATGGGGCGGGCGCTGATGTCCCATCCCAAACTGATCGTCATGGATGAGCCTTCCATGGGACTTTCCCCCATCCTGGTAAATGAAATTTTTGATATCATTCAGTCGGTGAGCGCCAGCGGCACCACGGTGCTTTTGGTGGAACAAAATGCCAAGAAGGCTTTAAGTATCGCGGACCGGGCATATGTGCTGGAGACCGGAAACTTTGTCCTTTCAGGAAACGCCAGGGATCTGATGAATGATGAATCGGTGAAAAAAGCATATCTGGGCGAATAGCCGGGAGGAAACAGTATGGAAAATATTGTAATTACCATAGCCAGACAGTATGGGAGCGGCGGAAAAACCATCGGAGAAATGCTGGCGCGTGATCTGGGGATTCACTGCTATAACAGGGAGATCCTGAAGATGGCGTCGGAAGACAGCGGCATATCGGAAAAGCTCTTCGGCAAGTCCGATGAGCGGCTGGATATCGGTCTGCTGCAGAAGCTGACGAAAAAAGTATACAGTGGTGATCTGATTAATCCGGAAAGCGACGGTTTCGTTTCCAAGGATAACCTTTTTAATTATCAGGCCAAAATCATCAAGCAGCTGGCCCGTCAGGAGTCCTGCGTGATCATCGGCCGGTGTGCGGACTTTGTGCTGCGCAACTTTGACAATGTGACCAGTGTGTTTGTACACGCGGATCGGGAATTCTGTCTGGAACAGGCCATGCTGCGCAACAGCATGACTCCCAAGGAAATGGAAAAATACATCACCAAGGTAGACAAGTACAGAGGGGATTTCTATCGCCATTATACCGGCAGAGACTGGAGCGATGCCAGAAACTATGATCTGTGTCTGAACAGCGGCAAGCTGGGATTTGAAAAGTGTGTGGAAGAGATTAAAAGTTATCTGAAAATCAGATATGAGTAGCAAAAAAGGCTGTTGCCGCAGGCAACAGCCTTTTGAAGGTCAGGGCAGAAATATGAGAGGATGAAAATGAAGAAATCAGGAAGGGAAAATCTGTGGATTGTCATTCCGGCATACAACGAGGAAAAAAATATCGAGACGGTGATCCGGCAGTGGCATGCGATCGTGGATAAGACGGGGGAGGATTCCCGGCTGCTGCTGGTGGATGACGGCAGCAAGGATCATACGCTGAACATTGCCCGGCATCTGCAAAAGACCTGTCCCCGCCTGGTGGCTGTAACCAAGGAAAACGGCGGACACGGTGCGGCGGTTCTCTTTGGCTATCATTACGCCGTCAGCCACGGCGCCGATTATATTTTCCAGACGGATTCCGACGGGCAGACGGTGCCGGAGGAGTTCTGGCCGCTGTGGGCGGACCGGAAGCTGGCCGGGCTGCTGCTTGGATCCAGAAGGCACCGTCAGGACGGGCTGGATCGGATTATAGTGACTAAAACGCTGAAGCTGATCGTCTTTTTGATCTTCGGCGTTTGCATGGAAGATATCAATACGCCCTTTCGCCTGATGCGGGCGGCGGAACTGGAAAAAATCCTGAAGCTGGTGCCGAAGCATTATCATCTGTCCAATGTGATCATCAGCGTTCTTTATAAAAAAAGCGGCCGGACGGTTCGTTATTATCCCATTACCTTCCGTCTGCGTCAGGCGGGAAAAAATTCCGTTAATTTTATCAAAATCTGCCGGATGGGCAAAAACGCCCTGGCGGAGTTTTGGTATCTGCGAAAAAAGTATCGAAAAGTGTAGGAGGTTGCCATGGGCACGTGTTTGATTTGGTGGGGAACGCTGCTGATACTGGGCGCAGCTTTTATGCCTCTTTCCAGGATCGTGTTTCAAAATTTCAGAGACGGCGGATGGCTGTTTTCCAAAGTACTGGGGGTGGCGCTGCCGGGCTTCTTTCTCTGGGTGCTGGTCTGCGCGGGGATCCTTCCCTTCACGCCGGCTTCCTGCATCGGCGTCGCGGTATGCGGTATCCTGCTGAATATCGTAATATTCTGGTATCGCCTGAAGAAGGGCAAAAGCGTTTTCTGGCTGACAAGGGAGAACGGATATCTGATCATCGGCGAGGAAGTTCTGTTCCTTTTGCTGTTTCTTGGCTGGACTTACCTGGCGGCGTTTCATGCGGAGGCTTACGGAACGGAAAAATTCATGGATTATGGTTTTATGGCATCCATGATGCGCAGTACGCAGCTGCCGGCTCCTGACATCTGGTACGGCGGAGAAGCCATCAACTATTATTACGGCGGACAGTATTTTGCCGTCTTCCTTACGAAGCTGACCTTTACCAGGATCCAGGAGACGTACCATGTGATGAGAACGCTGGTGGCCGCGCTGGCCTTTGTGCTGCCCTTTGCCCTGGTGCGCCAGATCTGGGAGGACAGGAGTAAAAGGAGGCGTTCCCGGGCCGCGGCCCCCGTTGGCGTTCTGGCGGGAATGGCCGTCTCCATGGCGGGTAATATGCATTATGTGCTGGCTGCCCATCTTCTGAAGTGGCTGCGGGGCTTTCTGGGACACGACAGCGATTATACCTACTGGTTTCCCAATTCCACCCGCTATATCGGCTATTATCCGGAAGGAAATGATAAAACGATCCACGAATTCCCGGCCTATTCCTTTGTGCTGGGGGATCTGCACGCCCATGTGGTCAATCTGATGTTTGTGCTGCTGGTGGTGGGGATGACGTATGCCTTTATGAAAAGGCCGGTGGTGACCGCGGCAAAAAGAAAGAGCATGAGCTTAAAACAGCGGATAATGCATGATTTCCTGCAGATTCACATCCTGCTGTTCGGCCTTTTTACCGGCATCTTTCATTTTACCAACTACTGGGATTTTGCCATCTATCTGGTGGTGATTCTGGCGGTGGTGGTTTGCCGTAATCTCTGGGAAGGAGATTTTTCATGGAAATACGCGGTAGGGAAGAGTTTTCTGCAGGGGATCTGGATATTCCTGTTGTCTACCCTGGCGGCGCTTCCCTTTACCCTTAGCTTTCAGACTATGGTATCGGGAATCGCACTGGCAAAAAACCACAGTTCGTTAAAACAGCTGGCTGTGGTGTGGGGGCTGCCCTTTGTCATGTGTCTGGTATTTCTGCTCAGCGTGACGTCAGTGGCCATAAAAAAACGGGGAGATATGGGACGTTTCCGCAGTATTTTCTGTAAAATGAGTCTGCAGGATCTCTATATCGCAGGTCTTGCCCTGTGTGCCATGGGGCTGGTGGTGATTCCGGAACTGATCTATGTGCGGGACATTTATGAGGAAGGGTTTGCCCGGGCCAATACCATGTTTAAACTGACTTATCAGGCATTCACCCTGTTTGGAATCTGCATGGCTTATATATTGATGCGCTTTTTGCTGCATCGCTCCCGCAGACTGTATGTCACCGGCATCGTGACCGGCGTCTGTCTGGTGTCCACCTTCGGTTATATCATCAACGCCTGTTCCGCCTGGTACGGAACCGATCTGTCCTTGAAAAACTATCCGGGGCTGGATGCCACGGCCTATCTGGAGGAGAAATTTCCGCAAGACGCGGCGGCCATCGACTGGCTCAATGAAAATGTGACGGGAAGTCCGGTGATCCTGGAAGCCTGCGGCGACAGCTATTCCGATTATGAGAGGGTGTCAGCCATGACAGGACTGCCCTGTGTACTGGGCTGGTATGTCCATGAATGGCTGTGGCGCGGCGATACCCAGGATCTCAACGAGCGGAAGGCGGATGTGGAGGCCATCTACACGGCGCAGGATGAAAAGACGGCCGGCCGGCTGCTGGACAAGTACCAGGTGAAATACATCTATGTGGGGACGCTGGAACGGGAAGCCTACGGCGTTTTGGATGATACCCTGCTGAAAAGCCTGGGAACGGTAGTTTTTGAAGAAAATGATACGTATATTGTTGAAATAAGCAGATAATTTCTATATAATAATCAGGATGTATAAAAAGAGAAACGGATAGGGAAGGGGAAAAACATGTTAAAGGGAAAGACCGTGCTTCTGGGTGTGTGCGGCGGAATCGCCGCCTACAAAACGGCGTCGCTGGCCAGTATGCTGGTGAAGCAGGAGGCGGATGTCCACGTGATCATGACGGAGCACGCGGTAAATTTTATCAATCCGATTACCTTTGAGACCTTGACGGGAAACAAGTGTATCGTAGATACCTTTGACCGCAATTTCCAGCACAATGTGGAACATGTATCGCTGGGAAAACGGGCAGACGTACTGCTGGTGGCTCCGGCTACCGCCAACGTGATCGGCAAGATGGCAGCGGGAATCGCAGACGATATGCTGACCACCACCTTTCTGGCCTGCCGCTGCCCCGTCCTGATCGCGCCGGCTATGAATACGGCCATGTATCAGAACCCGATCGTGCAGGATAATTTGAAAAAGCTGGCCGGATACGGCTGCCGGGTGATCGAAGCCGCCAGCGGATGGCTGGCCTGCGGCGATACAGGCGCCGGGAAAATGCCGGAACCGGAGGTTTTGTACTCCCATATTGAAAAGGAAATCGCCTGCCCAAAAGATATGCAGGGGCTGAATGTGCTGGTGACTGCAGGACCCACCAGGGAATCTCTGGATCCGGTACGCTATATCACCAACCATTCTTCCGGTAAGATGGGATACGCCCTTGCCAAAGCGGCTATGCTAAGGGGAGCCAAGGTGACGCTGGTCAGCGGGCCGGTTTCTCTGACGCCGCCTCTTTCGGTGAAGGTAATTCCCATCGTCAGCGCCCAGGATATGTACCAGGCGGTGACGGAGAATTTCCCGCAGCAGGATATCGTGATCAAGGCGGCGGCTGTGGCGGATTACCGGCCGGCTGTGGTGAGCAGCGAGAAAGTAAAGAAAAAAGAGGAACAGTTCCTGCTTCCCATGGAGCGCACCCGGGATATTCTGCAGTACCTGGGCGAGCATAAAAGAAAAGACCAGTATCTGTGCGGTTTTTCCATGGAAACGGAACATATGATTGGTAATTCCAGGGTCAAGCTTGAGAAAAAGCATCTGGATATGATTGTGGCGAACAATCTGAAAGAGGCCGGAGCCGGATTCCAGGCGGATACCAATGTGGTGACCCTGATTACACAGGAGGAGGAGGTCCCCCTCGGACTGATGAGCAAAGAAGAGGCGGCCCATTCCATCCTGGATAAAATATTAAGCAACCGGTAAACGCCATCGTAAGATGGAAGCACATGTATTGTATCCCCAAAGAGAGCGGGAACAGTAACAGGAGGAAAAAATGAATAACAAGGGAACGGCAACCATGTCACAGACAAAAGCCATGACGCAGGTGGCACTTTTCGCTGCACTGATTTTTATCATGGCCTTCACACCATTTCTCGGGTATATCCCGCTGGGATTTACGAGAGCCACCATCATCCACATCCCGGTCATCATCGGTTCGCTGATGCTGGGGCCCAAAAGGGGAGCGGCATTGGGATTTGTATTCGGACTGACCAGCTTTATCAACAATACCATCAATCCCAGCGTCACATCCTTCGTCTTCACCCCATTTTATTCGCTGGGTGAGTACAGCGGCGGATTCGGAAGCATCCTGATCTGCTTTCTGCCCCGGATCCTGGTGGGCGTGGTGCCTTACTACGTGTATCGGCTGGTGACAAAAATTGCCGGAAAATGGGAGAAAAAAGGTACGGCTGCCGGGCTGGCGCTGGCCGGGCTTTCCGGATCGCTGACCAACACGCTTTTGGTCATGCACATGATTTTGCTGTTTTTCGGCCATGATTATGCGATGGCCAGTGAGATCACCGGAAACGTATATCTGGCCATTCTGGCGGTGATCGGCATCAACGGCGTGCCGGAGGCCATCGTGGCGGCGGTGATCGTCATGTTGATCGGCAAAGTGCTGATGAACACCAAAGTAATGAAAAACATAGGAGTATAGGAAATGATTCTGGCAATCGACATCGGAAATACCAACATCGTCATTGGCTGTGTGGATGAAAAAAAGACATATTTTATCGAAAGGCTGGCAACGGTAAAAACCAAGACGGAGCTGGAGTACGCCATTGACATCAAGGTAGTGCTGGAACTGTACGGCATTTCCAGGGAAGACATCAAAGGCGGGATCATCTGTTCCGTAGTGCCTCAGATTACCAGCATCGTCCGTCTGGCTGCGGAGAAAGTGCTGCGCCGCCAGATCCTGGTGGTGGGTCCCGGCATCAAAACGGGTCTGAATATTCTCATGGACAATCCGGCTCAGCTGGGAAGTGATCTGGTGGCCGGAGCGGTGGCGGGGATCAATGAATATCCTCTGCCGCTGATCATCCTGGATATGGGCACGGCCACCACCATCTGCGTGATCGACGAGAAGAAAAACTATATCGGAGGCATGATTCTTCCCGGGGTGATGGTTTCTTTAAATTCACTGACGGCCCATGCTGCGCAGCTGCAGGGGATCAGTCTGGAACCGCCCAGGCAGATGATCGGGAAGAATACCATTGACTGTATGAAAAGCGGGATTATCAACGGAAACGCCGCCGTGGTGGACGGCATGATCGACCGCATCGAAGAGGAAATCGGCAAAAAGGCCACGGCGGTGGCCACAGGCGGTCTGGCCAAAGCCATCGTGCCTTACTGCAGGCGGAAGGTGATTCTGGATGACAATCTGCTGTTAAAGGGACTTTTGATTATTTACAACAAGAACAAGGGCTGAAAAAGATGAAATTAATCGAGGGAGAGAAAGGAAAAACTTATCTTGTGGAGCAGATGGATCTGCCCATGAATATTGACCGGCGTCTGGCCGCCCTGGGCATGACCGGGCAGGCCAGAGTCAGTGTGCTGAACAAAAAGAAAAAGGGAGCGCTGATCATCAACGTGCGGGGAACCCGCTTTGCCATTGGAAAGCATATCGCGGAGAACATCGAGGTAGAGGAGGATATGTCTGATGGGAGATAGAATTCGGGTGGGTTTCATGGGGAACCCCAATTGCGGAAAAACCACGCTTTTTAACGCGTATACGGGAGCAAACCTGAAAGTGGCCAACTGGCCCGGCGTGACGGTGGAGAAGGTGGAAGGCTCCATGAAGTTTCAGGGATACGATCTGCAGCTGGTAGATCTGCCGGGAACCTACAGCCTGACCTCTTATACCATGGAAGAAGTTGTGGCCAGGCAGTATGTGCAAAGCGACGAGGTGGATGTGATCATCGATGTGGCGGACGCCTCGGCGCTGGAGAGAAATCTTTATCTGACGCTTCAGCTGATCGAACTGGGCAAGCCGGTGGTTCTGGCTCTGAATATGATGGATATCGTGGAAAAAAGAGGCATGGAGATCGACCTTCACCGCCTGCCGGAAATGCTGGGAATCCCGGTGATCCCCGTCAGCGCCAGGAAGAAAAAAGGGCTGGACATTCTCATGCATGCGGTGATCCACCATAAGGATTTCCTGGAAAAGCAGCCGCTGATCCATCACCATGATACCCATTCCGCTCATCCTCATCAGCATCATAAGGAATTTGTCATGGTGTACAGCGATGAGATCGAAGATAAAATCGATCTGTTAAAAGAGCGTCTGCGGGAACGATATCCAAACCTGGAGAAGTACCGCTACTATGCGATCAAGTACCTGGAGGATGACGAGGAGGTCAAAAAGCAGGTTCCCATCGACACAGCGGATATTCTGGAGAAAAGTTATGAAACACAGATTATCAAGGAAAAATATGATTTCATCGAGGAAGTGATCCAGGAGACGCTGGTGAACAAAGCGCAGAAAGCGGAGGCGACGGATAAAATAGACCGCTGGCTGACGGACCGGATCTGGGGACTGCCGATCTTTCTGCTGATCATGGCGCTGGTTTTCATCCTTACCTTTACGGTGGGGGACTGGCTGAAGGGATATATGGGCGTGCTGCTGGAAATGATTTCCGGCGGCGTCGGTACCTTTCTGGACAGCGTGGGCGTGGCTCCCTGGCTGATCTCGCTGATTGTGGACGGCATCATATCCGGTGTGGGCGGCATCCTTACCTTCCTTCCCAATATCTTCATCCTGTTTCTGGCGCTGGCTTTCCTGGAGGACAGCGGCTACATGGCCAGGGCGGCTTATGTGATGGACAGCCTGATGGGAAAACTGGGACTTTCCGGCCGCTCGTTCATCCCCATGATCTTGGGATTTGGCTGTACCGTGCCGGCGATCATGGCCTCCCGTGCCCTGGAGGATAAAAAAGACCGTCTGAAGACCATGCTGGTGACGCCCTTTATGTCCTGCAGCGCAAGGCTGCCGGTGTATGTGCTGTTTTCTGAGGCTTTTTTTGGCAAGTATGCGGCGGCGGCGGCTTTCTCCATGTATGTGCTGGGGATGGCGGTGGCCATAGGGGTGGCCTATCTGATCCATCTGCTGGACAGGAAAAAAGCCGAGAATAATCTGTTGATTGAACTGCCGGAATACAAGGCGCCCAGCGCCAGGACCGTATGGATTTACGTGTGGGAAAAAGTAAAGGATTATCTGACAAAAGCGGGAACGACGATTTTTATCGCTTCCATTTTCATGTGGTTCGTGCTGAATTTCGGCCCGGCCGGTTACGTGACGGATATTTCCCAGAGTTTCGGATCTGCCGTAGGAAAAGCGATCGTTCCCATGTTTACTCCCCTGGGTCTGGGACACTGGCAGCTGGTGGTTGCGCTGATTGCGGGAATTTCCGCCAAGGAAGTGGTGGTATCCAGCTGTTCCGTACTGTTTGGCATCAGCAATATCACAGCGCCCTCCGGGATGTCCATGCTGGCGTCCGCCCTTGGCAGCGCCGGATTCGGCCCGCTGAACGCCTACTGTATGATGACCTTCAGTCTGCTGTACATACCATGTATCGCCACGCTGGCAACGGTAAAAAGAGAGTCCGGAAGCACCAAGTGGATGCTGGGAACGGCGCTGTTTCAGCTGGCGGTGGCCTGGATCATTACCTTTATCATCTATCAGGCCGGAAGGCTGCTGGGACTGTAAAATCAAGCCGGAAGAGCAAACTGGCATCAAAAGAGAGGAGAGACCAAAATGAGTTATCAAAAAGAAACGATCTGCGTACAGGGAGGATGGCAGCCGGGAAACGGTGAACCCCGGGTGCTCCCCATTTATCAGAGTACCACATTTAAATATTCCACCAGTGAAGAGATGGGAAAACTCTTCGATCTGGAAAAGGACGGCTACTTTTATTCCCGCCTGCAAAATCCCACCAATGATGTGGTGGCACAAAAGATCTGCGACCTGGAAGGAGGCGTGTCGGCCATGCTGACTTCATCCGGACAGGCCGCAACCATGTTTGCCGTGACCAATATCTGCGAAGCCGGGGATCACATTGTGTGTGCCGCCAAGGTGTACGGGGGAACCTCCAATCTGCTGGCGGTGACGCTGAAACGGTTCGGGATCGAAGTGACGCTGGTAGATCAGGACGATCCCAAGGAGGAACTGGCGAAAGCCTTTCGGCCCAATACCAAAGCGGTGTTTGCAGAGACAGTTTCCAACCCTGCAGGCGTCATTTTGGATATTGAAAAGTTTGCAGCTTTAGCCCATGAACACCGTGTACCCCTGATCTGTGACAATACCTTTGCCACGCCCATTCACTGCCGTCCCTTTGAATTCGGAGCGGACATTGTAACGCACTCCACCACAAAATATATGGACGGACATGCCATGGCGCTGGGCGGCTGTATCGTGGACAGCGGCAATTTTGACTGGGATGGCAACAAGGACAAATATCCGGGTCTGACCACGCCGGACGAGTCCTATCATGGCGTCGTTTACACCGAGCGTTTCGGGAAAAAGGCTTATATCACCAAAGCTACTGTACAGCTGATGCGGGATATGGGAGCCTGTCAGTCTCCCCAGAATGCATTCCTGACCAATATCGGCCTGGAAACGCTTCACCTTAGAATGCCGCGCCACTATGAGAATGCGCTGAAGGTGGCTCAGTTTCTGGAAAATCATGAAAAAGTGGCCTGGGTGGAATTCTCCGGGTTAAAAAGCAGCAAGTATTATGAACTGGCTCAAAAATATATGCCAAATGGAACCTGCGGCGTACTTTCCTTCGGCCCCAAGGGCGGCAAAGAAGGCGCCATGCGGTTTACCAACGCGCTGAAGATGATTGCCATCGTCACCCACGTGGCGGATGCCCGCTCCTGTGTTCTGCACCCGGCCAGCCATACCCATCGCCAGCTCAATGAGGAACAGCTGCTGGAAGCAGGGGTGCTTCCAGATCTGATCCGGCTTTCCGTGGGAATCGAAAACGTGGACGATATCATCGCGGATCTGGATCAGGCGCTGCAGGCGGTATAAGGCAGAAGAAAAAACAAAAAGAGGAGGGAATGACGATGAGAATAAACGCAGCCGATACCATGGCTTTGATCGTGGATTATCAGGAGAGTCTGATGAAGGTCATGTACCAAGGAGAAGAACTGGAGAAGAAGGCAGGGACGCTGATCCGGGGACTGAAAACCCTGGGTATTCCCATGGTAATTACTCAGCAATATACCAAGGGTCTGGGGAAATCCGTGGATACCATTTACGAGGCGGCAGAAACGCAGGAGTATATGGACAAGATGACCTTCAGCTGCTACAAGGATGAGAAGATAGCCGATGTGATAGATCGAAGCGGAAAAAAGAACATCATCATCTGCGGCATCGAGACCCATATCTGTGTTCTGCAGACCTGCATCGATCTGAAAGCGGCAGGCTATCAGCCGGTGCTGGTGACGGACTGCGTCAGCTCCCGCAGCAAAAGCGACAAAGAAACAGGGATCCAAAGAGCCATCCAGGAGGGCGTGCTGGTGACCAGCTGCGAGTCCATACTTTTTGAACTTCTGGAACGGGCCGGAAGCGAGACCTTTAAGAAGATTTCCAAGTTGATTAAATAATGAGGAAAAATAACATGCTGGAAATAAAAGAAATGCTGCCTCAGGATGAGGCAGCGGTACTTCCCATGGTCAATGGGTTTTACCACAGCGACGCTGTGGATCATCAGGTGGATGAAAAGATTCTCAGGAAAACTTTTCTGGATGCAGTTTCCGGCGACTGCCCGGCCTTAAGAGGCGTTACCCTCTGGGAAGGAGAAAAAATGGTGGGATTCGCCTATCTGACAACCTTCTACGCCTGTGAAGTCGGAGGCGTCACCGTAATGCTGGAAGAGATCTATCTGGATGACTCCTGCCGGGGAAAGGGATACGGAACAGAATTTTTCCAGTGGATGTTCCGGGAGTATCCAGGGGCCGCCCGCTTCCGCTTGGAAGTGACGGGCGATAATGACCGCGCCGCCCGGCTCTATGAAAAGCTGGGCTTCACCTTTATGTCTTACCGGCAGATGATCAAAGACAGAATCCTTTAACCGGCAGTATGGATCCAGGCGGTAGCCCCCATCTGCGCAATACATCTGGCAGCCGTTTCGTTGGCAATGCGACCGCATTCCCGAAGGGGCTGCTTTTTGATGAGGCCGGAGAGAAAACCGGCGGCGAAATTGTCACCGGCTCCGGTGGTGTCCAGGCAGTGGACGCCGGGGACAGCCGGCACGATCAGCCGCTCATTTTTGCTTTTGATCAGGCACCCTTTCTTTCCCAGTTTGATGACGGCATGACCCACGCCGCAGTCCAGAAACGCATCCGCCACATCGTCGGGATCTTCCCTGCGGGTCACCATCCGGGCTTCTTCCAGATTGGGGAAGACGAAGTCAAGACAGGAGAGCGCTTCCCGGATGTCCTCCACGGTTTCCTGATTTTTGCATTTGGTCATATCGGCACACAGGATCATGTTCTGCTTTTTCGCTTCCCGGAAAATCCGGGCATAATCGTCCGGGGAGAAAAAGGGAAAGACAAAAATACTGGCAAAACACAGCAGGTCGGATTGGCTAAAGACGCTGATATCAATATCTTCCGGACGCAGCTGCCGCAGTCCGCCCCGGTTGCTGGTGATGAAGCTGCGCTCGCCGTCCGGTTCGATCAGGACGATATTGATTCCCGTATCCATGGACGGATCCGTGACGAAGGAATCCCGGTTGATTCCATTTCGGTCACAATGCTCCTGGATGAAACGGCCGCCCAGGTCGCTGCCGATTTTACTGATCAGTTTGATGTTATGTCCCAGGTAAGAGAGTACAGTGGCCTCGTTGATGGCGTCTCCTCCCACCTGGAAAGCCAGCCGTTCCACCGGATGGGAACCGCTTTGAAATACGGATGCATCCACCGGTCCCGCGGGAAGATCAATGATGGAAGCTCCGATAATAATTGCGTCAAATGCCATAGGGCAGTCCTCCTTATGTGATATACTGTAATGAATATTTTTATCATGCAGCATTATTATAGCAGTTTTTTGTGCGGTATGCCTCATTTTTCCATAAAAATGATTGAGAACGGCTGAAAAAAGAGGTATACTTATAGAAAATATGAAGGATAAAAGGAGAGATGAATCATGAAAGATCCAAATTGCGCATATTGCATGGAAGGCGATCTGGTCGCCAAATTCGGTATCAAAATCTGTGAACTGGACAATGCTCTGGTTTATCTGTTTAAAGAGCAGAGCCACAAAGGAAGATGTATCGTAGCTACGAAATCCCATGTGCCGGATATTACCAAGCTGTCCGATGAAGAGAGAAACGGTTATTTTGCAGATATGGCAAAAGTGGCCAGCGCGATCCAGAAAGCGTTCAACCCGGACAAGATTAACATGGGCGCCTACGGCGATACGGCCGGACATACCCATTTCCATCTGGTTCCCAAATATAAAGATGAATTCGAATGGACCCAGGTATTTGCCATGAATCCGGAGCGCGTATTCTTAAGCGATGGGGAATACGAAGAAGTGATTGCAAAAATCAAAGAAAATCTGTAAAGAAAAGGTCAACGAAAAAAGAGACGGTGAGTTTTCGTAAAAAGCTTGCCGTCTTTTTAAAAAGAGGAGTTTACGGAAATGATAATAGCGTTAATTATAATCATAGTGATCGTCGCGCTGCTGGCCATATGGGTGGCGGCTTCCTATAACGGGTTTGTAAAGCTGCGCAACAAGACGGAAGAAGCCTTCTCCGCCATGGACGTTTCCCTGAAAAAGCGATACGATCTCATCCCTAATTTTGTGGAGACGGTAAAAGGGTATGCCGCCCATGAATCAGCCACGCTGGAAAAAGTGATCGTGGCCAGAAATATGGCGGTGACTTCAAGGACGCCGGAGGAAACCATAAAAAATGACAACATTCTTTCCGATACCTTAAAATCCCTGTTTGCCCTTTCGGAAAATTATCCGGATCTGAAGGCCAATCAGAATTTCCTGGATCTTCAGAACCAGCTGTCCCGGATCGAGGAGGAGATCGCCGGTTCCCGGCGCTTCTACAACGGTGTGGTCAATAAATACAATACAAAGACGGAGATGTTTCCGGGCAATCTGGTGGCCGGCGTCTTCGGTTTTCACAGGAAGCCCCTTTACGAGGTGAACGAAGCTGCGGAACGGGAACAGGTGACGGTTAAGTTTTAGGGGATGAGCTTATGAAAAAATTCAGGAATACGCTGTTTCTTGCGGCCTGGCTGATCATCGTTTTGCTGGCGTCCAATACCGGGGTGCTGGTTTCCATCTTTTCCCCGGAGGAAAAGGAGCAGGAGAGGGTAGAGGAAGATCCCTTCATGACCACCGGTTCCTACCAGGTTTCGCTGAAGGTGGAGAAAGATAATTCCTACATGGCGCGGGAGACGATAGCAGTTCGTTTTGACGAATACAGACACGGAATCTACCGTTATATTCCCGACAGAGGGCGGATCGTCCTGGCAAAGGAAGACGGAGAGCCCCGGTACATCCCCTATTACGCCGATGTGGATCTGATCATGACCAATGAAAAGGCGCAGACCGAGGAAGAAAACGGCAATCAGGTATTCCGGTTCGGCGACGAGGATCAGACGGTGACGGGTGGAGTTTATGATTTCGCTTTCCACTACCGGCCGGTTACCCAGGAAGGATACGAAGATTTCTACTATAATATCTTCCCTACCGGCTGGCAGAATGAGATACCGGCCGGCAGTTCCTTTGTCATCCGGTTTCCGGAGGAGTTTCCCCATGAACTGCTGGAATTTTACTGCGGAAGCTACGGAGAACAAAAAGCAGGTGAAGACGTGCTGACGCTTTCCTGGGACAAAAATACGGTGACGGGCGTGCTGACGGAATCGCTTCCGGTGGGAAGCGGTCTGACCGGCTATGCGGATATGCCGGAAGGATATTTTACGGACGTGACTTCGGCAAAGCATCTGTCGCTGTGGCTTGCTGCCGTTCCGGCAGTGATTCTGGCGGTGATCCTGCTGCTGTTTTTCCTGCTGGGAAGAGACGAACCGGTCTATCCTTCCATCCAGTATTACCCGCCGGATGATCTGGACAGCGCCGCGGTGGGGTACATCGTGGACGGCAGCGTGTCGGATCAGGATGTGATCTCTTTGATCGTATACTGGGCGGATAAAGGATATATGAAGATTCTGGAGGACAAAGGGGAGAAAATCACCTTTGTCAAAATGAAAGATCTGCCGGAGAATGCGCCGGACTATGAAAGAAAAATCTTCGACGGCATCTTCGGGAAAAAAGCCGCCGTCGGAAAACAAAGGGAACTGTCTTCGTTGAAATACCGGTTTGCACAGACATTGAGTACAGCCAAGGAACAGGTGAAAAAGTATGTCAAAAAGAACGGGGGCGTTTACACGGCTGCATCCGTCAATGCCAGATGGATCAGCGTGATCCTGTCGCTGATTCCTTCCGGATTATTTCTGGCTGCATCGTCGGCCTGTTCCGTCAGTTTTGAAGCCGGATACCTGATCCTGTGGATTGTCTACGGAGTATCCGTACTGCTGCTGTGTTTGACGGTGGATCAGTGGTATTCCAGAAAACAGAAATCAAGAAAAACGCTGGTGGCAGTCAGCGTCCTGTGTCTGGTGACCGGACTGGCGGGAATGATCTTTGCCTATCTGCATAACCTGAGCGAGGGGCGTACCTTCCGGCTGCTTTTGCCTCTGGCGGTGATGACGGCTGTATCTGCCGCCGCATCTTTGCTGGCGGCCTTTATGAAAAAGAGAACGTCTGTCTGTGTGCGCCGGATGGGTTATCTGATGGGACTGCGGGAATTCATCGAGACGGCGGAACTGGAGCGCATTCAGATGATGGCGGCGGAAAATCCCCAGTGGTTTTATCATATTCTTCCCTATGCCTATGTGTTCGGATTGTCTGACGTGTGGATCGGGAAGTTCGAGGAGATCGCTGTGCCGGCGCCCGACTGGTACGTAAACAGCACGGGAAGGCTGGATATGTTTGATCTTTATGTTTTTCACCGCTGTATGACCCACAATCTGCACACCATCCAGGACACTCTGTCGGCGCCAAAGCCTCAGAGCAGTTCTTCCGGAAGCGGAGGGGGATTTTCCGGCGGCGGAGGCGGCGGATTCTCAGGGGGCGGTTTTTCCGGCGGAGGCGGCGGAAGCTGGTAAAGGATTACCGGTGGACGATCTTTTGTACGTCTGATATAATAGGAGAGTCATGAATTACAGAATTACGATACAGTATGATGGAAGCCGTTATAATGGCTGGCAAAAACAGGGGAATACATCCAATACGATCCAGGGGCGGCTGGAAGAGGTCCTGGAGCGGATGGCGGGACAGGCAGTGGAGGTACACGGAGCCGGGCGCACCGATGCCGGCGTCCATGCGCTGGGGCAGACGGCAAATTTTCATCTGCAGGGAGAATGGGATCCCGGGGAAATACGGCGGTATCTGAACCGGTATCTTCCAGATGATATCGAGGTAACCGCTATCGATCGTGTTCCGCCGCGGTTTCACAGCCGTTTAAGCGCACGGGAAAAAGTATATCGCTATCGTATCGGAACCGGAGGGCGAAAAGCCGTCTTTGAGCGGAAGTACCGGTACCTTTATCCGGGAGAACTGGATGTGGAGGCGATGAAACAAGGCGCCGCCTTTTGTATCGGAACCCATGATTTTAAAAGTTTTTGTGCCAACCGGCACATGAAGAAATCCACGGTGCGAACCATCACGGAAATCGCCTTCGGGCAAAAAGAAGGAGATTTGGTGATCACCTTTACCGGGGACGGTTTTCTGTACCATATGATCCGCATCCTGACCGGCACGCTGCTGGAGATCGGATCGGGACAGCGCAGACCGGAGGAAATGAAAGAGATACTGGAGGGAAAAAACCGCGCTCTGGCCGGAAGAACGGCGCCTGCGCAGGGGCTGATGCTGGTGGCAGTGCGGTATGGAGATGAATATGAAGTATGATTATCTGATTGTGGGCGCCGGCCTGTTCGGCAGCGTGTTTGCCAGAGAGGCCTCCCAAAGGGGATATCGGTGCCTGGTGATTGACAGAAGAAGCCATATCGGCGGAAATATTTACACAGAAGAAATTGACGGAATCTGGGTGCACAAATACGGGGCCCATATTTTCCACACATCCAACCGGAAGGTCTGGGAATATATCCGGCAGTTCGGCGAGTTCAACCATTTTATCAATTCTCCTGTGGCGATATACCACGATGAACTGTATAACCTGCCCTTTAATATGAACACCTTCAGCCGCATGTGGAATATCCGCACGCCGGATGAGGCGAAGAGAAAAATCCGGGAGCAGATCGACAGCCTGAATATTCAGGAGCCGAAAAACCTGGAAGAACAGGCTCTGTCCCTGGTGGGACGGGATGTCTATGAAAAGCTGGTGAAGGAATATACGGAAAAGCAGTGGGGCAGAAAGTGCACAGAACTGCCGGCATTTATCATCCGCAGACTGCCGCTGCGCTTTACCTACGACAATAATTATTTCAACGATCCCTATCAGGGGATTCCAAAAGAAGGATATACCAGGCTGGTGGAGCGGATGCTGGAAGGCATACCGGTGGAACTGAACACGGATTTTCGAACGTCGGATTATAAGAAACTGGCCGCAAAGACGGTCTATACCGGAATGATCGATGAGTATTTCGATTATTGCCTCGGGGTGCTGGAGTATCGTTCCCTGCGGTTTGAGGAGGAACGGCTTCCTTGTGAAAACTATCAGGGGAATGCGGTGGTCAACTATACGTCCCATGAGGTGGAGTATACCAGGATTATCGAGCATAAACATTTCGATTTTGGACAGCAGCCCACCACTGTGATCACCAGGGAATATCCCAAAACATGGCAGAAGGGGGATGAACCCTATTATCCCGTCAACGACGACAGAAATATGAAACTGTTTGCAGAGTATCAGAAGCTGGCCCAAAAAGAACAGAATGTGCTCTTTGGCGGGCGGCTTGGCATGTACCGCTATTACGATATGGATAAAGTGATCGAAGCGGCTCTTTCCATGGCAGAACAGGAATTCAGATAAGTTAGGAGATATGACATATGGACTTTACAAAACTTAAGGAGCAGCAAAAAGCACGGGAAGAAGAGATCCGTAAAGAGAACGAAAAAGAAAGTATCGCGCTGAAATGGCCGGATGATTATTATAAGGAGACGGATGCAAAGAAGCGCAGGACGCTTCTTTCCCAGGCTATGGAACAGGGCCTGGAGCCGCAGGAAAATAAAATCCGTATGGATTTGTGGGAGAGACGTTACGGAAGAAAAGAAGGCGTGGATGAATTCCTGGCCTCCTGGATTAATCTGATTTACTTTGCCAATGTGGTGAAAAAGGATCGTATTTCCATATGGCACAGGAAAGAGAAGGATCAGATCATGCGCAGTCTCTGTGTGGATATGCTGGAGGAAGGCGATGAGAAGGTCAGAGAACTTCTGTACCTGGAGATCTGTCATATGCTGGATTTCTATATGGATATCTGTAAGACAGATAAAAAATACAGCGGCCTGATCCTGGGACTTGGCTCCATGAGTAAGGATCGGGTGAGGGAAAAAATCGCGCTGGAATTTTATCATGTCTGTTATCATGTGCCGTCGGCGTTTACGCAGCTGGAGTCTTTCCAGATCCTGCGCAGATCGGCGCTGGACGCTTATTCTGCGAAGTTTCCGGGGCATGCCCATATTCTGCGGCATCTGATTGACCATAACGGCGAACTGCCGGCACAATGATGACAAAAAGCAGGACCGTGTATCTGTAGTGATACACGGTCCGTTTTGTGTCATTCATGATGCCCGTGGCGGTACCCTTTTCCGGATCCGCTTTCGTGCTCCGGGTGATGGCGGCGGTACCCCTGCTGTTTTGTGCTTTGACCGGTAAGGGAAGCGATCCGGTCATAGATTTCCTTCATGGACATTTCATTTACCTCTTCCGGTGTAATGTCCGGATCCAGCGTCTGCAGTTCCTGGTAAGCCTTATATCTGCCGCAGGAGAGCCCCATGTTGTGCGCTTCGTGGGTCTCGTCGTCGGTGGCGGTATAGCAGTGGGTGTTTTCCTCGTGGCTTTTTGTGCAGGTTTGTACATTCTCCAGGATCCGGGAGCACTGTCCGTCATTGGATCCGCCCACGGCGATGGCCATCATCTCATCCTGGGACAGAAGATCTGTGATACGTTCATTTTCCATAAGTTCAGTTATGGCGTCCTGATAGTTCATAAAGCGGATATCCAAGGTATCGGCCAGCATCTTTCCGTCACTGTTATAGCCTTCCACGGAAATCACCCGGTCAAATCGGTTGATGCTAAGCTCCAGAGAAGGATTGATATCGATGCTGATGGTGGCAGTGGGGATGAAATAAAGATAATATCCGCCGCACAGCAGCAAAAAAACGGCGACAATGGCAGCGGGAATCACAAGCCTTGGCTGCCGGCTTTTTTGTGCCAGATAAGCTTTGGTCTGGTTTTTTAACTCTTCACTGGCGGTAACCTGGTCGAAGGCTTCTTTTATCCTGTCATACATGCGCATCACCTCCCAGCCGCTCCTTCAGCAGGTTCTTCGAACGAGCCAGAAGGGTATAGACGGTATTGGTGTTTTTCCCGAGTATTTCACTGATTTGCGGGGCCGTATATCCCTCATAGTAGTGCAGGTAAATCACTTCTCTGTATTTTCGCGGGAGGGAAATCACCGCTTCCAGTACCTCCCGGTGATCCTCCAGAAGCTGCCCGGGCTGCTCCATCAGCTGATCCAGCGAGACGGTCCGGCTGCGGAAAAAGCTTTTGATCAGATCTTTGCAGGCATTGATGGTGACGCGGATGAACCAGGCTTTTTCATGCTCCGGACTCTCAAAGGAGCGGGAGGAGAGGGCGTATTTCAAAAAAATGTTCTGGAAGATATCTTCGGTATCCGCATAATTTTTCAATTGAATCATACACAGCCGCCGGACGGTATCCGCATACCGGTCGATGGCGGCATTGATTTCCTGTTCACTTCGCATGGTATCTCATCCGCTTCGTATTTTGTATTTACAGATCCAGTTTCATATCGCCTGGGCGGATCCATTTCTTTTTCCGCATAAATTCAGAGATGGCCAGGGACAGTGCGGCCGGCAGAATAAAGTGCAGGAGAAGGATTTTAAACAGCACCAGCGCCGGCGGTTCTGAAGCAGTCATAACCTGCCAGGTCATGATCTGTCCTACCAGGCCGGAAGTCCCCATGCCGGACCCGGTGGCGTTGCCGGTCATATGGAAGACAACCGTTCCGATGGGGCCCAGGATGGCGCTGGAGAGGATGGCCGGCAGCCAGATGACGGGTCTGCGCACGATATTGGGAACCTGCAGCATGGAGGTGCCAAGCCCCTGCGCCAGCAGCCCGCCGATTTTGTTTTCCCGGTAGCTGGCAACGGCAAAACCGATCATGTTGCAGCAGCAGCCGATGGTGGCGGCGCCGGCAGCCAGGCCGGACAGATCCATGATGATGCCAAGGGCGGCGGAACTGATGGGCAGCGTGAGGACGATTCCCATGACGACAGACACCACCACGCCCATCAAAAGAGGCTGCTGCTCTGTACCCCAGTTGACCAGGCTGCCCAGCCATACCATGAAAGAGGAGATGGGCGGCCCTGCCAGCAGTCCCACTGTGGAGCCGGAAATGATGGAAACCAGCGGCGTGACCAGAATATCGATTTTTGTTTTGCCGGAAACCAGATGTCCCACTTCGATTCCCACCAGGGCGGCGATGAAAGCGCCCAGGGGTTCGCCGGGGCCAGAAAGGGCGACGGTACTTTCCGTCAGCAAGGTTCCGGCCAGTATCTGGGAGGCAAAGGATCCCATCATGCCGGCGGAAGCGGCGGAGATAATGACCAGAGGACTTTCACGGAATTTGACGGCTACGCCGACACCGATGCCGGCGCCGGTCACAGCGGCAGCCATTTTTCCCATGATAAACAGGTAGTCTCCGATAGTTCCGCCCACCAGCGTACCGATCTGCTGGATAATCGTACCGATGATCAGCGTTGCGAAAAGCCCCAGGGCCATGCCGCTTAATCCGTCAATGAATATGTGATAAAAAATCTTTTTTACTGTTTTCATGATATGGATCCCCCTCGCATCAGATCACTGAGGGTAAACCAGACGGTCCGGCGTGATGTGTTCTAAGGTTTCCAGGTAACGGCGGGCCCAGAATTTCGCCATATCCAGATTCATATCCAGGTAGTTGCCGCAGTCTTTAGCACATGCGCCGGGGATCTCGCCTTCGAAGTCCCGCACAAAGGCGAAGGTTTCGATGACAAGAGGAAGGATATCCTCGGAAGTGTAATCGCCGGCTACCAGCAGATAAAAACCGGTACGGCAGCCCATGGGGCCCACGTAGACGATCCGGTCGCTCCAGGTTTCCTGATTTCTCAGATAGGTGGCGGCCACATGCTCCAGTGCGTGAACCTCCGCTGTGTTCATCACCGGTTCCTCATTGGGGGAAGTCATGCGCAGGTCGAAGGTTGTGATGGTTTCGTCGCCGATGTGATCCTTGCGGGATACGTATACGCCGGGCTGCAGTTTGTTATGGTCGATGGAAAAGCTGGGTATTTTTTTCATGGTTTTTCTCCTTTTTGATTCTCTCATATGTGTCCGTTCCATTATATATGGAAAAGTATGGTTTTTCAAGCAAAGCTTTGCGGTGATTTTGGATTCCCTTTCTTGACTTTCCATACTGGGAATGATACACTTCATGAAAAAAGGAAAACGAGGTAACCGGTTATGATAAATGATAAGAAAGTTTTGTTCAGCGGGATGCAGGCCACAGGCAGTCTGACTCTTGGAAACTATCTGGGCGCGCTGAAAAACTGGCTGACGTTAAGTGATGAGTATGAATGTTTTTACAGCGTGGTGGATATGCACTCCATTACCGTGCGGCAGGATCCTTCTGTGCTGAGAAAGCGGGCACGCGCCCTTTTGACGCTGTACATTGCGGCGGGACTGGATCCGAAGAAAAACTGTATTTACTACCAGTCCCACGTGTCCGGCCACGCGGAGTTAAGCTGGATCCTCAGCTGTTTTACTTATATGGGCGAGCTGAACAGGATGACACAGTTTAAAGACAAGGCGGCAAAACATGCAGACAACATCAATGCGGGACTGTTCACTTATCCGGTTTTGATGGCTGCGGATATCCTGCTGTATCAGGCGGATGTGGTGCCGGTGGGAATCGATCAGATGCAGCATCTGGAACTGACCCGCGATATCGCCATCCGGTTCAACAACCTGTACGGCGACGTATTTACGGTGCCGGAAGCCTATGTGGGAAAAGTGGGCGCTAAAATTATGAGTCTTCAGGATCCGGACAAAAAAATGTCCAAATCAGATGAGAATCCAAACGGCAGTATTTATCTGACTGACGACCCGGATACCATCGTACGCAAATGTCGGCGGGCTGTGACGGATTCCCAGGCCTGCATAGCCTATCGTGACGAACAGCCAGGGATAAAAAATCTGATCAATATTTACTGCGCCTGCACGGATACGACGCCGGAAAAGGCGATAAAGGAGATGGAGGGCCGCGGCTACGGGGAATTGAAAACGGCAGTGGCGGAATCCGTTATTTCCATCTTAAAACCGCTGCAGGACGAGATCGCCCGGCTGGAGAAGGACAAGACCTATCTGGACGGCGTGATTAAGGAAAACGCACAAAAGGCCAATTATTACGCTATGAAAACGCTGCGCAAGGTGCAAAGGAAAGTGGGATTTCCGGACCGGATCCGGTAAATCCTGAGGGGACGTAAATAAAAACTTGAAATATAGATTCATATGGGATAGAATAAAACTGTTAATGTATCAGATTGTGTATTGTTAGGCATATAGGAATTGTTTTGAGAGATTGAAGTATAGCTGGAAAGGATAAGTGGAAGCAACATGCACAAAAAAAGAATATTCCGGGCACTGGCCATCGTGATCTCAGTGTCCATGCTGCTGCCTTTCTCATCAGCTGTCGGCGCGACGGCGGCGGACAGTAGTAATATTGCGTCCGAAAGTGCGGGGACACAGCCCGGCACGTCCCAGGAAACAGAAGAGGGATCAGATGAGACGGACAGCTCCGGCGAGGGAACAGATCCCGGCGAGCAGCCGGAACCCAGCGGGGAGCCTCAGCCCAGCGAGGAGCCGACACCGGAACCCAGCGGGGAGCCTCAGCCCAGCGAGGAACCGACACCGGAACCCAGTGTGACGCCGGAGCCAACCGAGGAACCGACGCCGGAACCCAGTGAAGAGCCTCAGCCCAGCGAGGAGCCGACGCCGGAACCCAGCGGGGAGCCTCAGCCAACTGAGGAGCCGACACCGGAACCCAGCGAAGAGCCTCAGCCAACTGAAGAGCCGACACCGGAACCCACCGCGACGCCCAGTCCATATAATTCCAACGAGGAGCTGGTGGCTTCCCAGGATATCATCATACCGCCGGTGATTGCGGAGAATTTCCGGTTCACCACGGTGGATAAGGTATACGCCGTCTGCAATGAAAAAGAGATGAAGATATACGAGGAGAAGTCCGCAGATGCCCGGACAGTGGGCGAAATGAAAAAGGACGGCCTTTGCTACATACTGAAAGAAGAAGCAGACAGTGAATGGGTTTACGTGGAGTCCGGCGTGGTCAGAGGTTTTGTGAAAAAAGCAGGACTGCTGACGGGGGATGCGGCGAAGAAATTCGTACAGGAGAAAAAAGAGGAGAACCTGCTCCTGGCGGAATCGCTGGTCGATCCGCTGGAGAATGCGGCGCTTACTTACACGAAGACCACCGTGCGCCAGACAGTTGTGGAAAAGGTTTACGCGCTGGCAAAAGAAGCGGAGGTATCCATCCTGGAGGAGCGAAAGGATGAGGGCGCCCGGGTGATCGGAACATTGCCGGAAAATGGACTTTGCTTTATCCTGGCGGATGATCTGGAGGGCTGGGTTTATGTGGAATCCGGCGATGTGAGAGGATTCGTAAAAGAGGATCAGCTGGTGGGCGCGGACGAAGCCAAAAGTCAGGTAGCCGCCCAGGGCCAGTGGACAACAGAGCAGGAAAAACAGTATCAGGATGCGGTCAAAGCATACCAGGACGCCGGGAAGGCGCTGGATGAAAATGACGCCGATCCGGATAAGACCCAGGAAAAGACGGAAGAACTGAATACGGTCTATACAAAGGCGAAAGAGGAAAAGGACGCGCTGGAGGAGCAGAAGCAAAAAGCGCTCGACGCAGGCGAGGCTTCCTATCAGACGGCGCAGGAGAAAATCAAACCGGCGGATAACGCAGCATGCTACTATACGCTGACTTCGGTAAAAGACGCCAGTGTGTCCAGCGCCATCGGAACCGCCATGGTGGAATTTGCCAAACAGTTTATCGGCAATCCCTATGTGTGGGGCGGTACCAGCCTGACCAACGGGGCGGACTGTTCCGGATATGTGCAGCAGATCTATGCCCATTTCGGATATTCCATTCCCAGAACCTCCCGGGAGCAGTCCCAGTACGGGACACAGATTCCTCTGGAGGAGGCGCAGCCGGGCGACCTGATTTTCTATGCCAACAACGGAACGGTTTACCATGTGGTAATGTACATGGGCAACGGACAGGTGATCCACGCCAGTTCCAGAAAGACCGGCATCAAAACTTCGGGAATCGATTACGCCCATGCCGTGTGGGCTACCAGGATTATTTCCGATGAAGACGGAGATAAGATCGAGGAAGTCAACGCCAAAGCCCAGGAAAGTTTTACCGCTTACACGCTGGCGGCCAGCGGGGAATACGGAGAGCTTTTAGGCAACTTCAAGCTGACAGCCTACTGCAACTGTTCCATCTGCTGCGGCAAATGGTCCGGAGGACCGACGGCCAGCGGCACGATGCCCACCCAGGGCAGGACGGTGGCCATGGCTGGCGTTCCTTTTGGAACGAAGCTGATCATCAACGGCAAGATCTATACGGTGGAAGACAGGGGTACTCCCTACGGACACGTGGATATCTATATGAACGATCATGATGAATGCAATCAGTTTGGCGTACAGTATGCACAGGTGTATCTGGCAAAATAACAGATAATTCCATAAAATTGTGAAAGATTTATTGCCAATCACGGGGGAATTGGGTATAATAAGGGCAACCAGGATTTTTTAGAAAAATCATGGAACAAAAGAAAGGATGGTATTGTTATGGCATTAGTTACAACAACAGAAATGTTTAAGAAAGCTTATGACGGCGGATACGCAATCGGCGCTTTCAATGTAAACAACATGGAGATCGTACAGGGTATCACAGAAGCCGCCGGCGAACTGAATTCCCCGCTGATCCTTCAGGTTTCTGCAGGAGCCAGAAAATATGCAAATCATACGTATCTTGTAAAACTGGTTGAAGCAGCTTTGATTGAGAACGATATTCCGATCGCTCTTCATCTGGATCACGGCGCAGATTTCGATATCTGCAAATCCTGTATCGACGGCGGATTTACTTCCGTTATGATCGACGGTTCCCATCATCCCTTTGATGAGAATATTGAACTGACAAGAAGAGTCGTTGAATATGCTCATTCCAAAGGCGTTGTGGTTGAAGGCGAACTGGGACAGCTGGCAGGCGTGGAAGATGATGTAAACGTATCTGCAGAAGATGCAAAATATACACATCCCGATGAAGTAGAAGAATTTGTTGACCGTACAGGCGTTGACTCTCTGGCTATCGCCATCGGAACCAGCCACGGCGCATTCAAATTCAAACCGGGCCAGAAACCGATGCTTCGGTTCGATATTCTGGAAGAGATTACCAAACGTCTCCCCAACTTCCCCATCGTTCTTCACGGTGCATCCAGCGTTTCTCAGGAATACGTAAAGATCATCCAGGAGAACGGCGGAAACCTGGCAGACGCTATCGGTATCCCGGAAGATATGCTGCGTCAGGCTGCAAGATCTGCTGTATGTAAGATCAACATCGACTCCGACCTTCGTCTGGCCATGACAGCGGGCGTAAGACAGGTTCTGTGGAACAACCCGGCTGTATTCGATCCGAGAGAATATCTGAAAGTTGGACGTGCTAATGTAAAGGCTGTTGTTGCTCATAAGATCAAAGAGGTTCTGGGAAGCGACGGAAAAGCCTGAGAAAAAATCTCATCATAATCAATGTCAGGAAAAATCCGGTGAGGCTGCAAAAGCGGCCTGCACCGGATTTTTTTCTTGACTTTACAGATGAATTGAGATAAATTAATGCATGTATATGGTAAGAAAATCAGCCTGACAGCAGGCGTTAAAAAAATCGGAGGGCAATAGCTGTGAAAAAAGTTGTGAAATTCGGAGGCAGTTCCCTGGCCAGTGCGGAACAGTTTCAAAAAGTAGGAGAGATCATCCGGGAAGACAAAAGCAGAAGATATGTGGTACCTTCCGCACCGGGGAAACGGTATCCAGAGGATGTGAAAGTCACGGATATGCTGTATGACTGCTATCATGCTGCAGAAGAGGGAAAGAGCTTCTCATCCAAATTCAAAAGAATCCGAGAACGGTATCAGGAGATCATCGACGGACTCCATCTGGATCTTTCTTTAGAGGAAGAGTTTCGGTTAATCGAGCAGAATTTCCGGGAAAAAGCGGGAGAGGATTACGCCGCCTCCCGTGGAGAATACCTCAACGGAATCATCATGGCCTGTTACCTGCAGATGGAATTTATCGATGCGGCGGAGGTGATCTTCTTTGACGAGGAAGGAGCCTTTGACGCGGAGAAAACCAATAAATGTCTGGCCGAACGGCTGGATCAGGCGGAATATGCGGTCATCCCGGGATTCTACGGAAAAAGCGCCAACGGAACGATCAAGACTTTCTCCAGAGGAGGTTCTGATATCACCGGATCCATCGTGGCCCGGGCGGTCAACGCAGACATCTATGAGAACTGGACGGACGTATCCGGCTTCCTGGTGACAGACCCCAGGATTATCAAAGATCCGGAGACCATCGGGACCATTACCTATAAAGAACTGCGGGAGCTGTCCTATATGGGAGCGACCGTATTGCATGCGGACGCCATTTTGCCCCTTCGCAGCGCAGGAATCCCCATCAATATCCGCAACACCAACCGTCCTAAGGACAAGGGTACTATGATCGTGGAGAGCACCTGCAGCAAACCCAAGTACACCATCACCGGTATTGCCGGTAAAAAAGGGTTTGCCTCCATCAATATCGAAAAAGATATGATGAATTCAGAAATCGGTTTCGGCAGAAAAGTACTGCAGGTATTCGAAGAAAACGGTCTGAGTTTTGAACACGTGCCTTCCGGCATCGATACGCTGACGGTATTCGTCCATCAGGACGAGTTCCAGGAAAAGGAGCAGAGCGTGATTGCCGGGCTGCATCGGGCAGTTAATCCGGATACCATAGAGCTGGAATCGGATCTGGCGCTGATTGCCGTGGTGGGACGCGGTATGAAACGGACCAGAGGTACGGCCGGCAGGATCTTTTCCGCTCTGGCCCACGCCCATGTCAATGTGAAAATGATCGATCAGGGATCCAGCGAGCTGAACATCATCATCGGTGTGGAGAACCGTGATTTTGAAGCGGCGATCAAGGCAATCTATGATATTTTTGTGACGGTATCCCTGTAAGAAGAACAAAAAAATGTGCGCTGCGGCTGTCCCTGGCAGAATTTGCCGGGAGCAGCCGCAGTTCTTTACGAAAAGAACTACACAAACAGAAAAAAAATTGTTATAATGGGGAATATAAAACGACAAGGAGTATATCCCGATGAAACGAGTATTGTTAAAATTAAGCGGCGAGGCTCTGGCCGGGGATAAGAAAACCGGATTTGACGAGGCCACTGTGACGGAAGTTGCCAGGCAGGTGAAAGTACTCTGCCAGGAAGGCGTGCAGGTGGGGATCGTCATCGGCGGAGGAAATTTCTGGCGGGGAAGAAGCAGCGAAAACATCGACAGAACCAAGGCGGATCAGATCGGTATGCTGGCCACCATCATGAACTGTATTTATGTGTCGGAGATCTTCCGGTCCCAGGGGATGAAGACCAGCGTGCTCACACCCTTTGAGTGCGGTTCCTTTACGAAACTTTTTTCCAAAGACCGGGTCAATAAATATTTTGCCCACCAGATGGTAGTGTTTTTTGCCGGAGGAACGGGACATCCCTATTTCTCCACCGATACGGCCACCGTTCTGCGGGCGGTGGAGATCGAGGCGGATACCATTCTGCTGGCCAAGGCGGTGGACGGCGTCTACGACAGTGATCCCAAGGAGAATCCCCGGGCTGTGAAATACGACAGCGTATCCATCCAGGAAGTAATCGATAAAAAACTGGCGGTGGTGGATCTGACCGCGTCGATTCTATGTATGGAAAATAAGATGCCGATGATCGTCTTCGGACTCAATGAGAAAGACAGCATCATACAGGCGGCTCACGGTATCATTACCGGTACGCAGGTGACCGTATAAAAGCTTGAAACGGAAATAATATTGCAGGAGGAAGAAAAGATGGATGAAAGAATTCAGGTGTATGAGACAAAAATGGGGAAAACGTTAGCCAATCTGGAGAGCGAGCTGGGCACGATCCGTGCGGGCCGTGCCAATCCCCACGTGCTGGATCGTATCCTGGTGGATTATTACGGTTCCCCCACCCCTATTCAGCAGGTGGCCAATGTGACGGTTCCCGAGGCGAGAATGATTCAGATTCAGCCCTGGGAGGGCAGTATGGTAAAGGTGATTGAAAAGGCGATCCTGACTTCGGATCTGGGTATCAATCCCACCAACGACGGAAAGGTTATCCGCCTGGTATTCCCGGAACTGACAGAGGAGCGCAGAAAAGAACTGGTGAAGGACGTCAAAAAGAAAGGCGAGAATGCCAAAGTGGCAGTGCGCAATATCCGACGCGACGCCAACGACGCCTTTAAAAAGCTGCTGAAGCAGGATGTGTCCGAGGATGAGGTCAAAGAACTGGAGGAGAAGACACAGAAACTGACCGATAAGTTCATCAAAGAGATTGACGCGACAGTGGAAGCGAAATCAAAAGAGATTCTTACGGTATAAAAAAGAAAGCGAGGGGCACCGTAACATGGAAGGGATCCGTGGGAGGTGCCTTTTACGCGTAAAGAATGGATGGAGAGGAGAAGGAGAATGAACGTTCCAAACCATATTGCGATCATTCTGGACGGAAACGGCCGCTGGGCGAAAAAGAGAGGGATGCCCAGGGGATACGGCCACGTCAAAGGCTGTGAGAACCTGGAAACGATCTGTGAAGTGGCAAAGGATCTGGGCGTAAAGTATCTGACGGTATATGCCTTTTCCACGGAGAACTGGAAACGGTCCAAAGAAGAGGTGGACGGCCTGATGCGCCTGTTCCGCAGTTATCTGAAAAAGTGTCTGAAGATAGCAAAAAAAAATGATATGTGCGTGCGGGTGATCGGAGATTACTCGGCCTTTGATGCGGATATCCGTGAGAGCATCGAAAAACTGCAGGAGTTTTCCAAAGATTTCAAAACGCTGCATTTCCAGATTGCGCTCAACTACGGAAGCCGGGATGAGATCCTGCGGGCGGTCAACCGCCTGCTGCGGGATGAAAAGGACGGAAAGATCACCGGCAAGGTGACGGAGGAAATGTTTTCTTCCTATCTGGATACGGCAGGTTTGCCGGATCCGGATCTGATGATCCGCACCAGCGGAGAACTGCGGCTGTCCAATTATCTTCTCTGGCAGATGGCTTACACGGAATTTTATTTTACTCCCGTACCCTGGCCGGATTTTGACAGGGAGGAATTGATCCGCGCCATCGAAAAATATAATGAAAGAGACAGACGATACGGCGGAGTGAAGGAGGGGGAGGCATGTTCAAAACAAGATTGATCAGCGGGATCGTCCTGGTGCTGGCGGCGCTGCTTGTGATTATCAGCGGCGGCCCGGTACTGTACGGAGCTTTGATGTGCGTTTCCGTCATCGGAGCGGGAGAGCTGATGCGGGCCATGAAGGTGCATGGATCCCGGTACGGTCTGCTGGAAGTTACCAGCTTTCTGACGATCATCGTCTACTATACAGTGCTTTTCCTGGGGCGGGAAGATCTGCAGCTGGCGGTGCTGATCGGCGGTGTGATTCTCAACATGTTCGTCTATGTGTTTACCTATCCGCGCTACCATGCGGATCAGATCACGGCGGCTTTCTTCTCCATCGTCTATGCGGGCGTGATGCTTTCCTTTATCTATCAGACCAGAATGATGGAGGGCGGCGCCTTCCTGGTATGGCTGATTTTCCTGTGTTCCTGGGGGTGCGATACCTGCGCCTACTGCGTGGGGATGCTGATTGGAAAGCATAAGATGGCGCCGGTGCTCAGCCCGAAAAAGTCCGTGGAAGGAGCCGTAGGCGGCGTCGTGGGGGCGGTGCTTCTGGGCGCCGTCTACGGGGCGGCGGTAAAAGGTGAGATCCTGGAATACGGCGTGATCTGCGGAGCGGGGGCGCTGATCTCCATGGTGGGAGACCTGGCTGCCTCCGCCATCAAAAGAAACCACGATATCAAAGATTACGGCACGCTGATACCAGGACACGGGGGAATCATGGACCGGTTTGACAGCGTGATTTTCACAGCGCCGGTCATTTACTATCTGGCAAGGCTGCTGCTGGGATGACGAGGATGATAGCATGAGAAAGATTACGATTCTGGGGTCTACGGGCTCCATCGGCACACAGACATTGGATGTGGTGCGGGAAAACAAAGATATCACGGTTGTGGGCATAAGCGCCGGGAAAAATATCCGGCTGCTGGAACAGCAGATCCGTGAATTTTCGCCCCGGCTGGCCGTGGTCTGGGACGAGGAGGATGCCAGGGCGCTGCAGGAGACCGTCCGTGACCTTTCGGTAAAGGTGGCCTGGGGTATGGAGGGGCTGCTGGAACTGGCTTCTATGGAAGAGGCGGATCTGATGGTGACGGCCATCGTGGGAATGATCGGACTTCGGCCTACCATAGCTGCGATTCAGGCGGGAAAGGATATCGCCCTTGCCAATAAGGAGACACTGGTGACGGCGGGGCATCTGATCATGCCCCTTGCCCGGGAGAAGGGAGTGTCCATCCTCCCGGTGGACAGCGAACACAGCGCCATCTTCCAGGCGCTGCACGGGGAAAAAAAGGCTCAGGTGAGGAAGCTTCTGATCACGGCTTCCGGCGGCCCTTTCCGGGGAAGGAGCAAAAAGGAGCTGGAGCAGGTGACGCCGGCGGACGCCCTGAAGCATCCCAACTGGGATATGGGACAAAAGATCACCATTGATTCTGCTACCCTGGTCAATAAAGGGCTGGAGGTCATGGAGGCCCGCTGGCTGTTCGACGTGGATCTGGATCAGATCCAGGTGGTGGTGCAGCCCCAGAGCGTGATCCATTCCATGGTGGAGTTCTGCGACGGAGCGGTGATGGCCCAGCTGGGTACGCCGGATATGCGGCTGCCCATCCAGTATGCACTTTACTATCCAGACCGGCGGCCCCTTCCCGGCGACCGGCTGGATTTCTGGAAGATGCATGAACTGACCTTTGAACGGCCGGATACAGATACCTTCCGGGGACTGCCCCTGGCCATGGAGGCGGCCAGAGCAGGAGGAACCATGGCTACGGTATTCAACGCGGCTAATGAACGGGCCGTGGCAAAATTTCTGAAAGAGGAGATTCGTTTCCTGGATATTTACGAGATCATCGGCGAGACGATGGCGCGGCATCGGATCTGCCCGAATCCGGGACTGGATGAGATTCTGGAGACAGAACAGATGACATATGAATGGATAGAAGGCAGGTGGTAGATTGAAAATTATCATAGCGATACTGATCTTTGGCGTACTGATTTTATTTCACGAGCTGGGTCATTTTCTTCTGGCTAAGAAAAACGGTATCATCGTGGATGAATTTTCCCTGGGGATGGGGCCGCGGCTGTGCAGCTTTGTAAAGGGCGGTACCCGCTATTCGCTGAAGCTGCTGCCCTTTGGCGGTTCCTGCATGATGCGGGGAGAGGATATGGATGACGAAGAAAAGGGCTCCTTTAACAGCGCGTCCGTCTGGGGAAGAATCAGCGTGGTGGCGGCCGGACCCATATTCAACCTGATCATGGCCTTTTTCTTTGCGCTGATTGTCATCGGCGTCATCGGTTACGATCCGGCTGCGGTGATTGGATTTCAGGAGGATTCCCCCGCGGCTGCGGCGGGACTGCAGGAGGGGGATGTGATCACCAGGATCAACGGGGCACGGATTGATATCGGGCGGGATCTCTATAATTACGAAACCTTTGAGGAAATTAAGAACGAACCCGTATCCATAGAGTATAAAAGGGACGGCAAAGTACACAGCCTGACTTATGAACCCGCACACGAGACGAAATATATGCTGGGCTTTCATTATCTGGCGGATGATCAGCCGGCCCAGGTGACGGCCATCGATCTGGAGCTGCCCTTTCACCGGGCGGGGATTCTGGCGGGAGACATCATCACCGAGGTGAACGGTACGTCGGTTTCCACCGGGGAAGAACTGGCAGCTTATTTTGCGGAACATCCTCTGGAAGGGGAAAGCGTATCTCTGGTCTATGAACGGGATGGAAAGGAAAAAAGCGTCGAAGTGACGCCGGTGGAACATACCAACGTGGAACTGGGCTTTTATTACAATACGGGCCGGGTGAAAACCGATCTGCCCGGCGTGGTGAAATACAGTCTGATCGAGATGAAATACTGGGTAAAAACCACCATCCAGTCTCTGGGCATGCTCTTTACGGGAAAGGTGACGGTGAATGATATGTCCGGGCCCGTGGGCGTGGTCACCATTATCGGAGACACCTATGAATCCAGCAAAGAAGAGGGAAGTCTCATCACCTGGATGAGCATGTTCAATATGATGATCCTGCTGTCGGTCAATCTGGGGCTGATGAATCTGCTGCCTATCCCGGCGCTGGACGGAGGAAGGCTGGTATTTTTGCTGATCGAAGCCGTCCGCGGGAAGGCGGTCAACCGCAACGCAGAGGGGATGGTGCATTTTGTGGGCTTGATTTTACTGCTGAGCCTGATCATTTATGTGACGGTTCATGATATTGCCAGACTGTTTTAGAGAAAAAACTTGTGATCTGGCAGAATCTGGAGTAAAATAGTGCTGGCAAAAATGAAAAAGAAAGGAACGAAAGGGAAAGATGAGCATTAGAATAGGAATTTTAGGATATGGAAATCTGGGCCGCGGCGTGGAATGCGCCATCCGGCAGAATCCGGATATGGAGCTGGCGGCGGTCTTTACCAGAAGATCACCGGAGACGGTGGAGATCCTCACAGACGGCGTTCCAGTGGTAAAGGCGGACGCAGCGAAAGAGTGGACAGATAAAATCGACGTGCTGATCATCTGCGGCGGAAGCGCCACTGACCTGCCCACACAGACACCGGAATATGCAAAGATGTTCAACGTCATTGACAGCTTTGACACCCACGCACGGATTCCGGAGCATTTTGCCAACGTGGACGCGGCGGCAAAGGCGGGAAATAAACTGGGCATCATCTCTCTTGGCTGGGATCCGGGTCTGTTTTCTTTAAACAGAATGTATGCCAATGCCGTTCTTCCGCAAGGAAACGATTATACATTCTGGGGCAAGGGCGTAAGCCAGGGCCATTCCGACGCCATCCGCCGGATTGCGGGCGTGAAGGATGCCAGACAGTATACCATTCCGGTGGAAAGCTCTCTGGAAGCGGTGAGAAACGGAGAAAACCCGCAGCTTACCACCAGGGAGAAACATACGAGAGAGTGTTTTGTGGTACTGGAAGAAGGGGCGGATGCGGCCAGAGTCGAAGAAGAGATCAAAACCATGCCCAATTATTTTGACGAGTACGATACCACCGTTCACTTCATCAGTGAGGAAGAGCTGAAGAAGAATCACAGCGGCATTCCCCACGGAGGATTTGTGCTTCGTTCCGGAAAGACGGGATGGAACGAGGAGAACAGTCATCTGATCGAGTACCGGCTGAAACTGGATTCCAATCCGGAGTTCACTTCCTGCGTACTGGTTGCTTACGCAAGAGCAGCTTACCGGATGGCAAAAGAGGGGCAGACGGGAGCCAGAACCATTTTCGATATCCCGCCGGCTTATTTAAGCGCAAAAAGTTCCGAAGAGCTGAGAGCTCATCTGCTGTAAAAGGGAACGAAGCAGGGAAATTATACAGAAAAAAGACAGGCAAACCGCCTGTCTTTTTCAGTTCAGTTCCGCGATGCGGGAAACTGCCACGTAAATTTCCTGTATCTTATACCAGGTGGGATAATCCACGATTCCGGTCTGGGGAAGACCGAAAACCTGCTGGAACACCTTTACACTGTTCTGGGTCTTTTCTCCGTAAATCCCATCGGCAATAATAGAAGGAATCAGCGGATAGGACTGACTGATGGTATTCAGCTGTTCCTGGAGCTGGAGCACCTTGGGGCCGCTGGAACCGATGGTCAGATTATAGCCTGGCCAGGAGGCCGGAATACCGGAGATCTCTTCGGCGGTGTTGATGTACATGTCATTTCCGTAATAATAGCGAAGGATATCAATGGAAGAGTATCCCTGATCCCCCAGATACTTGGAACCCCACTGGCTCATGGCGTTGGGACACTGTACCCGCTGGCCGTCGCAGTACTGTGTGAGGATAGGCTGGCGGACATCGGGGCGGGAGAGATAGTCGGCAAAAATCTCATCCACAATCCGGCTGATATCCGTATAGATATTCCGGCCAGGAATCCATTTCTGATCATAGGCGGTGACGGAGGTGATGGTAAAGTCATAGCCACGGTTCCGGTACGCCGGAATCACCACATTTTCGGGGTTGAGGGATGAAGTCGTCCAGGTTTATTTTGAATCGGATAACGACCTCATCCTTTTTTACGTTAATGCGCTCTATCAGCTTGTTTACAAGGACTCTCTTTGTCGTCACATCAGCATTCAGAAACACATCCTGCCATGTGGGAATCTCACTGCGCAGTTCTTTCCAATCATCGAGTGATATGGAATCTTCTTGTGATTCCGATTCTTTTTCTGTAATAATGTCCCTCTGATGATGTGCAGCCTCCTTTTGCTCATTGATGACGGACATGAGTTCTTCCAGCGATAGAGGATATTCACCAGTGATAGCGTCTGGGATTTTACTCTCCATTATTTTGATTTTTTCCTGAAGTTTTTTCAGAGACTGCTTTTCTTTGTTTAATTCCGTTTGTTTGCGTTTCTTTTCCAGATTGCGATTGTTTTCAATCTCATCGAAGATATCATCATTTTCCTGGAGTTTACCAATGTATTCTGCAAGAGCCTGAAATACAATCGGCTCGATGATATCTGCACGAATCTGCTTTGTTTTGTCGTGTGGAACGCCCGCCCATGCATTCTGACATCGGTATACCGCAATTTTACTTGCTCGCTTTTCGCCGGTATCTTTAATGGTCCAGTAATTATATTTGCTGCCGTTGGTCATTTTTCTGCCGCAGTATCCGCAATGCAGGACATCTATCAGAGCAAGCATGCCGTCATTTTTTCGTATGATGTTGCCGTCTTTATGTTCGAGAGTTTTTATGTATTTGTCACTGCGGCGTCTCCTTCTGTCCTGTGTGAGATTCCAGGTATCTTCGTCAATAATGGTAATATCTGGATTTGCCTTTGATGCAATAATCCATTCATCATTGCCTAGTCTATGATACTGACCATTGATTCGTTCTCTGCGTTTGTATGCGGTATATCCGGCGTATACGGGGTTGGTCAGAATACTGGTGATTGTTCCACTTTTCCAGACATCATTTGGAGCCATGTTCTTGTATTGCTCATGCTGATTCAGGCTTTTCGCAATTTTTGAAGATCCATATTCCTTGCAAAGGGAGAGGGTGTAAATATAACGAACCACTTCCGCTTCTTCCTGGACAATGACCAGATGGTGCAATGCTCTTCCGTGTTTGCTGATTTCTCCTGACAGTTCCAGGCGGTATCCGTAGGGCGCTTTTCCGCCCATGAACTTTCCATTTTGGACAAGTTTCTGAGCAGTATCTTTGACACGCATCCCGGTATCAGCACTTTGCTTCTGGGCGTTGCCGTAGCGTAGGGCAAGCATCATCTGCCCCATCATGTCATCGGCTTCCGGGGAAATACAACCATCTTTGACGGTGTAGATATCTACGCCATATTGTTTTAAGGTCATGACGTATGCGCCGATTTCCCACATTCGCCTGCCGATACGGTCATCCTTGTAGGCTACAAGAATATCATATTTGCCTGCTTGGGCATCATGAAGGGCTTCCTGCAGCACATCTCTGTCTGAGACGGAGTTTTTGTAGCCGCTGTTGCTGCCTTCAAAATATTCTTTTGTATCTAATTTCCAGTTTTCGTGTTTCGCAACATATTCTTGTACAATCTGTCTCTGGACACTCAGGTCGCCGTCGGCGTCAAGCTGTTGATTAGAGCTGACACGGAGCAAAATCCTAACTCTTTTCATATCATAGATCCTTTCTGCGTATAGCGTGCAACTGCTCGGAAAGCTCCGCTGACAGAATGCTCTTTATGTCTTGTATGAGTGATACAGTGTCAGTTTCCGCTTTAGGAAATTGCAGGATAAGCGTCACGCCGTTTTTCCTGTATGTGATACTATCGTAGTGGATATCGTCCATGGGTGCGCCTGCCTGTATACAAAATATCACTACAAGGGTATGCTGTAGGGTTTTGTCCTATGCTATAAGATTTTGTCGGCGGAAGATAGTGCGGGCCCTTTGCACACAGAAAAACCGCCGCACAGGTTTCCCCATACGGCGGCAGACGGTTTATTTGCCGAACAAGTCGCTGTGCGACCCGGTGCGGGCCAGTGTCAGCACCAGCACATCATCCTTGATACGGTAAATGAGCAGCCAGTCTGGGAGAATGTGACATTCCCGATGGCCCGCCCAATCTCCGGACAAATCGTGATCGCGGTTTTTATCCGGCAGCGGTTCACCCATCGACAGCAGCGCCACGACCTGTTCCAGCAATTCGATTTTCAGGCCGCGCTTGATTGCCCGCTTGTAGTCCTTTTTGAAAGCGGTCGTGTACTTGACGGTGTACTTTGTTTTCCTCATTTTTTCAGGTCGGCAAACAACTCGTCAAGGTCATTGTAGCCCTTTACAGACGGGTCTTTTGCAATCCTTTCCGCTTCCAGCATGGCAGCAATCGTTTCCTTGTTGGGCTGTTCCAGCTTCACTTCAAAGGGAATGCCGCCCTCACGAAGCGACTGGCGCACGAAGATGTTGAACGCTGTGGATAAATTCATGCCGAGTTCCGCAAACAGGGCGTCGGCCTGTGCCTTCAAATCCGCGTCCATGCGGATACTGATGTTTGTGGTATTTCCAGCCATATCATCAACCCCTTTCTGCTGGTACTTTTAGTATATGCCATTTGCACGAAGAAAACAATACTTTGCACGAATATTTAACAGTAAATTCATCGAAGGAGGTCGCTTTATTATATGCTGGGGATTGATAAAAAATACTAATTCTTTTTCCAGTGCAGTTTGACACGTAGCTCGTTGAAAATAAGAGAACGGGAAGCATGAATTTGTGGTGATTCCGGTACCATTCTGTATAGACCCGGTTGAGGGTGAAGGACATGATGGCCAGTATGTTGGCGCGGAGGGTTTCCGCAGGCCAGGTGGCGTAGATCTCGCTGCAGGCCACATTTTTGATATAGTCCCGATACCGTACGAAATAGTTGGAGGCGGTGGAATCATCCGGCGAGCCGTCATGAACTACCACGTACTCGGGAACTACCACACGGCTTAAGACGATCTCCCCGGTTTCTTCCATGGGTTTTACCTCCGCTTCGGGAATTTTAGGAGGATAATCGCCGAACAGCGTGTGGGCCGGGATGACGATCCGGTCAGGGGATTCCTCCTTGCTGGCGGTCATCAGAACCGGCTGGATGGCGGTCACATCGGGCAGCAGTTCCGTGCCGCTGATGGATACCGGTTCATATCCTTCGGCCCGGATCTCAATGTTATATTCAGCATAGGGCTGGTTTTCTGAAGGAGACAGACTGTATTCCAGGGGCGGCGCCGGCAGTTCTATCACGGGGGACTGGCCGGAGGAATCGGTGGTTACCTCTTCGATGACAGAATCCGGGTCTCCGGTGTAAGAGATGGAGATGGACGCACCGGGAATGGGGCGGTTTGGTAAAAGCGTATTGACCGTGACCAAAAGAGAGCCACGGGAGAGATTTTCCTGCTGCATCGCCTGAAGAGAAGAAAAGTTCATAGCAACCTCATAAACTGCAGTTACTCCAGTATATGAAAATGAGGAAAGAAGTGTGACGGAAAAGAAAGAGCCGGAAACCTGAAGAAATAAGGTTTTCGGCTCACATATAAGGCTGCGGGAGATGGGACTTGAACCCACACGATCATACAACCACTAGATCCTTAGTCTAGCCTGTCTGCCAATTCCAGCACTCCCGCATGATCATAAACTGCGATACCGAAGGATCTCGCATCCGTCCGGCGTCAACAGTAGAAATTATAAAACATGATAAAAGATTTGTCAATCATTTTTTGGAAAAAATACCGGCATACAAAAAAGAGGTTTTTCTGCATGCCGGTTATCTTCTTTTTTATCTTACTGCTCCAGATTGTTCCAGAACTCACGCAGAGTCTTGGCAGAATTGTTTAAAGCTTCACGCTCGTAATCTTCCATATTGATGTTTACGGATTTTTCAATTCCGTTTGCGTTTACGATACAGGGTACGCTCATGGAGATGCCGGCCCATTCGCCGAACTCATCACCCAGTACGTGGGATACGGCCAGCACAGCGTGCTCGTTCTTTACAATGGCTTCCACGATACGAGAGGTTGCCATGGCGATACCGTTGTAGGTGGCGCCTTTTTCGGCGATGATCTCAGCGCCGGAGTCCTTTGCCTCGGCAGCGAGAGCATCGTAATCGATATTAATATTCAGCTGCTCGGTAAATCCTTTCAGTGAGATGCCGCCCAGTCTGACACGGCTCCACAGGGGAACCTGGCTGTCGCCGTGTTCACCGAGAACGTAAGCGATAACGTCGCTGATGCTGACGCCGCACTCTCTTCCGATGAGGTAACGCAGACGCGCGGTATCCAAAGAAGTACCGGTTCCGATGACACGGTTGCTGGGCAGTCCGGTTTCTTTCTGAATTGCCATGGTCAGTACGTCAACCGGGTTTGATACAACCAGCAGCAGCGGATTTTCCGCATATTCCATAATGCTTCTGGCAATGCTCTTTGCGATGGAGATGTTGGTCTGAGCCAGTTCCAGGCGGGTCTGGCCGGGCTTGCGGCCCACGCCGGCAGAAATGATAATGATGCTGGCGTCTGCGCACTCCTCGTAACCGCCGGCGCGCACCGTAATCTGATCATAGAATGCGGTACCGTGGGCAATGTCCAGGGCGCTTCCTTTTGCACGTTTTTCGTTCAGGTCAACCAGAACGATTTCATTGGTCAGCTCCCGGATCATCAGAGTATAGGCAATTGTCTCACCTACATTGCCGGCGCCGACTACCACAATTTTGTTTTTTTTCTTAATAGCCATAGTTGATTTCCTCTCTTTCAAACTCTACAGTCTACAGTTTATTATAGCGTAAAAAGTCAGGAAATACAATCGGATTTTGCTGGATTTTTGCAGTTGAGTGCAGTATACTACTACATAGTTTGTTTTAGGAGGAAAGTGGCATGAAATATCTGATACAGATGATGATTATCGGCGGCATCACCTTCCTTGGAGAGATGCTGCATGTGCTGATTCCGCTGCCGGTTCCGGCCAGCGTCTATGGAATGGCGATCCTGTTTGTCTGTCTTTGCCTGCATATTATCAGGGAGGAGCAGATCCAGGAGACGGCTCAGTGGCTTCTGGCCGTCATGCCGGTGATGTTTATCGGGCCGGGCGTGGAGATTATGGAACATTATACCAAAATCGCGGACAGTCTTCTGCCTTTTGCGGCGGTGGTGCTGATTTCCACCGTGCTGGTTATGGCGGCCACCGGATTGACCGTACAGGGAATCATGGCGGCGATGAGCCGCGTCAGAAACAGAAAGCATCCGGCAAAGAAGGGAGGAAATGGCAATGAATGAGGTGTTTAGCGGATCGCTTTATTTCGGCTTTTTCCTCTCTCTGTTTGCCTACTATCTGGGAATAAAAATCCGCAAGGTTTTCCGGCTGGGAATCTTTAATCCGCTGCTGGTGGCGATTGTGCTGATCATCGTTTTCCTGAGTGTGACAAAGATCCCCTATGAAGAGTATAATCTGGGAGCGGACTGTCTGACTTATTTTCTGACGCCGGCGACTGTCTGCCTGGCGCTGCCGCTGTACCGGCAGATAAAAATACTGAAACAGTACTGGCTGCCAGTGCTTTGCGGTCTGGTCGCCGGCTGCGCGGCCACGATGATCCTGGTGGTAGGTATGTGCGCCTTTTTGCAGATGGAGAGCCAGCTGACGGTGTCTCTTCTGCCAAAATCCATCACCACCGCCATCGCCATCGGCGTATCGGAGGAAATCGGCGGCCTGTCGCCGGTGACGGTGGCGGCTGTTGTGGCGACGGGGATTATCGGAGCAGTAACGGCCAACGGCGTGTTCAAAGTGTTCCGCATCAAAAATCCGGTAGCCCAGGGGCTGGCGCTGGGGGCATCCGCCCATGCCATCGGTACTTCAAGAGCGCTGGAGATGGGAGAGATCCAGGGGGCTATGAGTTCTCTGGCCATCGTAGTCAGCGGAATTCTCACCGTGGCAGTTGCGCCGGTAATCGCCGGACTCTTTTGACTGTTTTCGCCGGACGGGATTTTTCCCGGAATTTCATATAAAAAAAGGAAATTCTCCTGGTATGCAGAATATTTAAAATAGAAGATATTTCGTCATCGGGAGGGATTTCATGACCATTCGGGAAATATTTGAGGAAAATGAGTACAGGGAGCTGAGCGAATTTGCCGCTCACAGCAGAGAATCCCGGGGGCGGGAACGGCCGGAGCCGGAGTGTGACGTCCGAACCGTATATCAGCGGGACAGGGACCGTATTCTGCATTCCAAAGCCTTTCGCAGGCTGAAGGACAAGACGCAGGTTTTTCTGGCGCCCCAGGGAGATCATTACCGCACCCGGCTGACCCATACGCTGGAAGTTTCCCAGACGGCCAGGACGATCGCAAAGGCGCTGAAGCTGAACGAGGATCTGGTGGAGGCCATTGCGCTGGGCCATGATCTGGGACATACGCCCTTTGGCCATGCAGGGGAGGCGGCCCTTGACGGGATCTGCCCGGAAGGCTTCGCCCATTTCCGCCAGAGCGTGCGTGTGGTGGAGCTTTTGGAGAAGGATGGCAGGGGGCTTAACCTTACCTGGGAAGTGCGGGACGGCATTTTGAATCACCGGACGGCAGGATCGCCCCATACGCTTGAGGGGCAGGTGGTCCGTCTCTGCGATAAGATTTCCTATATCCATCACGATATGGACGACGCGGAGCGGGCAGGCATTTTAAGCGAGGACAATATTCCCATCACCATCCGTGTGGTGCTGGGGGGCTCCACCAGGGAGCGGCTGAATTCCCTGATCCATGATATTATCATCAGCAGTATGGGAAAAGACAGGATCCTCATGTCGCCGGAGATCGCCGATGCCATGAAAAGCCTTCGCTCGCTGATGTTTACCTATGTGTATAAGAGCCAGGTGGCCAAGCGGGAAGAGGACAAAGCCAAGAGGATGCTGACGGAACTGTACCTTTATTACCGGGAAAATCCCATGGCCATGTCGCAGGAATACTGTGACCTGATCAAAAGAGGGGAGCCTTTGGAGCGGGTGGTCTGCGATTACATATCCGGTATGACAGACCAGTATTCCATCGAAAAATTCAAAGAGATTTTTGTCCCCCGGGGATGGGATGTGGAGTAGACAGCATGAGATATTCAGAAGAGTTGATTGAGGAAATCCGTTCCCGCAGCGATATTGTGGATGTGATTTCCGGATATGTGAAATTGAAGAGAAAGGGCAGTTCCTGGTTTGGACTGTGCCCTTTTCACAATGAGAAATCCCCTTCTTTTTCGGTCAGCCGGGACAAGCAGATGTATTACTGTTTCGGATGCGGGGCTGGAGGAAATGTGTTTACCTTTCTGATGGAGTATGAAAACTTTTCCTTTGTGGAGGCGCTGCAGTTTCTGGCGGACCGGGCGGGGATCCAACTGCCGCAGCAGGAGTATTCCAAAGAAGCGCGGCAGGAAGCGGATCTGAAAAGCCAGCTTTTGAAGATTCACAAGGAAGCGGCGCAGTTTTATTTCTATCAGTTAAAAAGCCAGAATGGGAAAACGGCTTACCAGTATCTGCTGGACCGGGGGCTGTCCCGGGAGACCATCGTTCATTTCGGACTGGGAAGCGCGTCACGCTACAGCGGCGCGCTGTACCGATATCTGAAGGAAAAGGGCTATTCCGATGAGCTGCTGATTCAGACGGGGCTGTTTTTGCAGGACGAAAAAAGAGGGATGTACGATAAATTCTGGAACCGGGTGATGTTCCCCATCATGGACGTCAACAACCGGGTGATCGGTTTTGGCGGCCGGGTGATGGGAGACGGGAAACCCAAGTATCTGAATTCCCCGGAGACTAAGATTTTTGATAAGAGCCGCAACTTATACGGTCTGAATTTTGCCCGTTCTTCCCGGAAGAAAAATCTCATTGCCTGTGAGGGATATATGGACGTCATAGCCATGCACCAGGCAGGATTTGATAATGCGGTGGCTTCGCTGGGGACGGCGCTGACGGCGGCCCAGGCTTCTTTGATGAAGCGCTACACCGACGAGGTCCTGCTTTTGTATGACAGCGATGAGGCGGGGCGAAAAGCGGCTGTGCGGGCCATCCCCCTGCTGCGGCGGGCCGGGCTGGGGCAAAAGGTCGTCGATCTGTCGCCCTATAAGGATCCCGATGAGTTTATCAAGGCAGAGGGGGCGCAGGCTTTTGAGGAGAGGCTGCAAAAGGGCAGGAACGGCTTCCTGTTTCAGGTGGATGCAGCGGGGAAGGAGTTTGATCTGGGGGATCCCCAGGGGCAGTCGGACTTTTTTCACCGGATCGCCTCCATGCTGCTGGAGTTTGAAGACGAGATAGAGCGTACCAGCTATCTGAAAGCGGCGGCCCGGGAATATCACGTGAAGGAAGAGATGCTTTCCAGGCTGGTGAACCGGCTGGCGGTAAATGGGGAGACGCCCGTCCGGCAGGTACAAAAGCCGCAGTCCGTAAAAGAAAAAGAGAAGGAGGACGGTTACGAAAAGGCGCAGAAGCTGATGATCACCTGGATGGTGAACGTACCGGACCTCATAAAAGAGCTGGACGCTTACCTGAAACCGGAGGATTTTGTCACCCCTTTGTACCGGGAAGTGGTAAAGATGCTGCGAAAGCAGTATCAGGAGGGAGAAGTCAACCCGGCCAGGATTCTGAATGAGTTTCCCGACGGGGAGGAGCAAAAGAAGATCGCTTCCTTGTTTCACGCACAGCTTCCCCTGGAGACCAAGGAGCAAAAAAAGCAGGCTTTAAGCGATGTGATCTGCCGGATCAAGGAGAACAGCATCGCCTGGCGTACGGAGCATCTGGATCCTGCGGATATGGCGGGATTGATGGAAATCATGGAAGATAAAAAGCAACTGGAGAACCTGAAAGGGAGAAAGGTGCAGCTGCATATTTCTTTCGAATGAGGATAAAATATAAACAAGCTATGGAAGGATGGAAAACCAATGGAACTTGATATGGCAAAATTTAACGAAAAACTGAGAGAACTTCTGGAACTGGGGAAAAAGAAGAAAAATATTCTGGAATATCAGGAAGTCAGCGATTTCTTTCAGGATATGCCATTGGATGCGGAACAGATGGAGAAGGTTTTCGATTATCTGGAAAACAGCGGGATCGATGTGCTGAGAATGGTGGAGCCGGAAAAGGAGCCGGATGTCCTGCTGCTCTCCGATGAGGACGAGATGAATCTGGAAGAGGAAGAAGAAGTGGATATGGAAAACCTGGATCTTTCCGTTCCAGAGGGAATCAGCATCGAAGATCCGGTGCGGATGTATCTGAAGGAGATCGGAAAGGTGCCGCTTCTTTCCGCGGAGGAGGAGATCGATCTGGCTCAGAGGATGGAAGAGGGCGATGAGGACGCCAAGAAGCGCCTGGCAGAGGCCAACTTAAGGCTGGTGGTCAGCATCGCCAAGAGATATGTGGGTCGGGGAATGCTGTTTTTGGATCTGATCCAGGAGGGAAATCTGGGACTGATCAAGGCAGTGGAAAAATTTGATTACCGTAAGGGGTACAAATTCAGCACTTACGCCACCTGGTGGATCCGCCAGGCGATCACCAGGGCCATCGCCGATCAGGCAAGAACCATTCGTATCCCCGTCCATATGGTGGAAACCATCAATAAGCTGATCCGGGTATCCAGACAGCTTCTGCAGGAGCTGGGACGGGAACCTACGCCGGAGGAGATCGCCGAAGAGATGAATATGGGAGTGGAGCGTGTGCGGGAGATTTTAAAGATATCCCAGGAGCCGGTTTCCCTGGAGACGCCCATCGGAGAGGAGGAGGACAGCCATCTGGGGGATTTCATCCAGGACGACAATGTACCGGTTCCCGCCGACGCAGCGGCCTTCACCCTTCTGAAAGAACAGCTGGTGGAAGTGCTGGGAACGCTGACAGAGAGAGAGCAAAAAGTGCTGCGGCTGCGCTTCGGCCTGGATGACGGCCGCGCCAGGACTCTGGAGGAAGTGGGAAAGGAATTCAACGTTACCAGAGAGCGGATCCGTCAGATCGAAGCGAAAGCGCTGCGGAAATTGCGCCATCCCAGCCGCAGCCGGAAACTGAAGGATTACCTCGACTGAGAAAGGTGCAGAAAAGACATGCAATTATCGAAACGTTTATCTGCCGTGGCGAAGCTGGTCACACCGGGCAGCAGGCTGGCAGATGTGGGATGTGACCACGGTTATCTTCCCATTGCGCTGGTGAAAAGCGGGAAAGTGGTATCGGCCATTGCCATGGATGTGAACGAAGGACCGCTGATGCGCGCCAGACAGAACATAGAATCATTTGCAGCTGCACAGTACATAGAAACCAGGCTGTCCGACGGGCTGGAAGCTCTTCGCCCCGGCGAGGCGGACAGTTTGATCCTGGCGGGTATGGGCGGTCATCTGATGATGCGGATCCTGGAGGAGGGAGAGGAGGTTTTGCAGACCTTAAAAGAGATCATCCTTCAGCCCCAGTCAGAGATCGCCGGCGTGCGCCGCTGGCTGTTTTGCCATGGGTATGCCATAACGGCGGAAGATATGGTATATGAGGACGGAAAATATTATACGATGATAAAGGCGGTACATGGACCGGCCGCGGAGGAACCTTCTGTTTTCTGCCGGTTCGGCCGCCTTCTTCTGACTGCCCGTCATCCGGTGCTGGAACAGTATCTGCGGGAGCGTCTGGAAAAAGACCGCGCCATCTGCGAGCAGATCGGCAAAAATGCCAGAGGCGGCAGCCAAAAGAAAGCAGAAGAAATAAAAAAGGAGATGCAGGAGATTATTTCTGCGCTGAGTTATTATGAAATGCAGTGAGATTATCGAAATTCTGAGAGAAAACTGGCCGGATCAGTTTGCCCTGGACTGGGACAATGTGGGACTGCTGGTGGGGAGAAGGGGAAAAGAGGTTTCCAGGATCTTTACCTGCCTGGATGTGACAGAGGAAACGCTGGAGCAGGCATTTGATTGGGGAGCGGATCTGATCATTTCCCACCATCCGCTGATTTTTTCGGCTGTGAAAAAAATTTCGGATGCAGATCCCCTGGGTGCAAAGATTCTGAAACTGGCGGCCAAAGATGTGGCCTGCTACGCCATGCACACTAATTTCGATGTGCTGGGGATGGCAGAACTTAACGGGAAAAGCCTGGAACTGAAAGACAGCCGGGCGCTGGAAGCAACCGGCGTAAGAGATGAGCAGGAGGTGGGGATCGGCCGGGTGGGCGAACTGCCCAGAACCATGACCGTGGAAGAACTGGCTCTTTGGGTGAAAGAAAAGATGAATATTCCAAGGGTCAACGTGTACGGGGATCCCGGGAAAAGGATTTCCCGGGCGGCCATATCCGGAGGTTCCGGAAAAAGCATGGTCAGACACGCGCTGGCAGCCGGCGCCCAGGCGCTGGTCACCGGCGATATCGACTACCACACAGGGATCGACGCTGTGGCCGGCGGACTTTGTATCATCGATGCCGGCCACTACGGGACGGAGTATATCTTTATTTCCTATATGGAAAAGAAACTGGCGCAGCTGTTCCCGGATCTGGAAATCCAGGGAGCGAAGACGGCCTTTCCCTGCCGGATGATATAAAGGGAAGGAGAAATCCAGACAGGAGGCGCAAGAAAGTGGGCAAAAAAATGTTTCAGGTGACACTGGATGACAAAGTGATGGAATTTCCCCGGGGGACGTCCTACGGCGAGATCCTGGAGACGATGAAGCCGGACAGTCAGTCGCCGGCTGTGCTGGTGATGGCAAATGGGCGGCTGAAGGAACTGCATAAGACGCTGAAGGAAAACTGCCGGCTTTCCCTGGTGACCACAGGGGACGCGATCGGCCAGAAGACATACCGCAGAAGCGCTACGCTGCTGCTTTTAAAAGCGCTTTATCATGTGGCCGGCGGGGAGCGGATCCGCAAGGTGGTGCTCCACTATTCGGTGGGGGAAGGCTACTACTACACCATCCAGGGAGACGTGCAGATTACGGAAGAGTTTCTGCAGAAGGTAAAGAACTATATGCAGGAACTGGTAAAGAAAAAAGTACCCATTATCAAGCGCAGCGTCAAGCTGAACGAGGCCATCCGGCTGTTTCACCAGCACGGCATGTACGACAAGGAAAAGCTGTTTCGCTACCGCCGGGTGTCCAGGGTAAATCTGTACAGCCTGGCCGGATTTGAAGATTATTACTACGGCTTTATGACCTGGCATACCGGTTATCTGAAATATTTTGATTTGATTCCCTATGACGAGGGCTTCGTCCTTTTGATGCCATCCCTTGACAAGCCGGAGGAGCTGCCCCGGTTTGTACCTTCGCCGAAGATCTTCCGCATTCAGAAGGAGTCGGAGCTTTGGGGGGAAATGCTGAACGTGGCCGGCGTGGGCGATCTGAATGATTTTACCTGTCAGGGCGGGATCCAGAAGATGATTCTCATCGCGGAGGCATGGCAGGAGGGGCGGATTTCCTCCATTGCAAAGGAGATTATCCGCAGACGGGACGTGAAATTTGTGATGATTGCAGGCCCCTCATCCTCCGGAAAAACCACCTTTTCCCACCGGCTGTCCATCCAGCTGGCGGCTCACGGTATGAAGCCCCATCCCATTGCCGTGGACAATTATTTTGTAAACCGGGAGGATACGCCCCTGGATGAGGAGGGAAAGAAGAACTACGAATGTCTGGAAGCCATCGATGTGGAGCTGTTTAACCGGGATATGACGGCGCTTTTGCAGGGAGAAGAAGTGGAACTGCCAAGATTTGATTTCGTGGATGGGAAACGGGTATACAAAGGAGATTTCCTGCGGCTGGATTCCGATGACATCCTGGTGATCGAGGGGATCCACGGACTGAATGATAAGCTGAGTTATTCCCTTCCCCGGGAAAACAAGTTTAAGATCTATATCAGCGCCCTGACCCAGCTGAATGTGGATGAACACAACCGGATTCCCACCACAGACGGACGGCTGATCCGCCGTATGATCCGGGATATGAGGACCAGAGGAACTTCCGCCAGGGAGACCATTGCCAGATGGCCTTCGGTGAGAAGGGGGGAGGAGGAAAATATCTTCCCTTATCAGGAGGAGGCGGACGTCATGTTTAACTCGGCGCTGATCTATGAACTGGCGGTATTGAAACTATATGTGGAGCCGCTGCTGTTTCAGATCCGGCCGGAGGAGCCGGAGTATTACGAGGCGAAACGGCTTTTGAAATTTCTGGACTATTTCGTGGGAGTTCCCAGCGACGATATCCCGAAAAACTCTATTTTACGGGAGTTTATCGGCGGCAGCTGTTTCGATGTGTAGGATTTCTTTGACAGAAGGAAGAAAATGTGATACCATAAAAAACCGTGGCAAGTAGAATAAATGATCGCGGCTGACAGGCCGAAAGGCGTCAGCTGAGGAAAGTCCGGGCTTCACAGGGCAGGATGCCGGATAACGTCCGGTGGAGGCGACTCCAAGGCCAGTGCAACAGAAATAAACCGCCTGCAGACGCAGGTAAGGGTGGAAAGGCAGTGTAAGAGACTACCGCCCCTCTGGCAACAGAGGGGGCACATGTAAACCCCATCCGAAGCAAGACCGAATCGAAAGCAATGTGGCTGCCCGTCACGCTTTCAGGTGGGTCGCTTGAGCCTGCCGGCGACGGCAGGACCAGACAGATGATCATTCACGACATAACCCGGCTTACCGTTCTGCTTGCCGCCAAAAAAGATGAGATAAAGAAGAAAATGATGAAACGGATCATATTGGCGTCCCAGTCGCCCCGGCGAAAAGAACTGCTGGAGCAGGTGGGACTGAAATTTGAAATCCTTCCCGCCGGGGGCGAGGAACGGATCACTACAAAAGACCCCGCCCTGGCGGTCAGGGAACTGGCGGCGCAAAAAGCAGCAAAAGTGCTGGGAAGAGCCAAGGGCGACTGCCTGATCATCGGCGCGGATACGGTGGTGGCTCTGGACGGACAGATCCTGGGGAAACCGGCAGATGAGGAGGACGCTGCCAGGATGCTGCGCCTTCTCCAGGGAAGAAGTCACAGTGTGTACACCGGCGTGGCGCTGCTGCACCGGGAAGGGGACTGTGTGACGGAAGCGGTTTTTTCAGAGGAGACCAGGGTTGCTTTTTATCCCATGACGGAGGAAGAAATCCGCGGTTACATAAAAAGCAAGGAGCCGATGGATAAAGCGGGCGCCTATGGCATACAGGGGCTGGCGGCGGCCTTTGTGGAAAAGATATCCGGTGATTATAATAACGTGGTAGGCCTGCCGGTGGGAAGAATCTGGCAGGAGCTGAAAAAGAGAGGATGGTTCTGTGATCAGACCCTATGAGAGAAGAGTGCAGTATTACGAGACGGATAAGATGGGAATCGTGCATCATTCCAACTACATCCGCTGGTTTGAGGAGGCCAGGACAGATTATCTGGAGCAGCTTGGCGCCGGATATGAGGAGATGGAATCCCAGGGGGTCATCAGCCCGGTGCTGGAAGTTTCCTGCAGCTATAAAACCATGGCCCGTTTTCCGGAGCAGTTTCAGATCACGGTGAAGATGCTGCAGTTTAACGGGATCCGTATGAAGCTGGGATATGAGGTTAAGGATGTGAAAAGCGGCGAAATCCGCTGTACCGGCGAGAGCGCACACTGCTTTCTGGATGAAAATCACCGGCCGGTATCGCTGAAAAAGAGTTATCCCGGCTGGTATGAACGACTGACGAAAAATGGGGCGCTGTGATTTGAGAGAAATCACAGCGCCCTTTGTGATGAGGATCAGCGTCTTTTCTTGTCTCTGCGGTCGTCGTACTTTTCTTCGCAGTATTTGCAGCGATAAATCTCCTTTTCCGGATCGGTAAGGATGAAGATATGCTTCAGTTCCTGCTCCACCGATGTGATGCAGCGGGGATTGCGGCATTTGATCACGTCTACGATCTGTTTTGGAAGCTTCAGCTGCTTCTTCTCACAGATCTGGCCGTCCTTGATGATGTTGACGGTAATGTTATGGTCGATAAATCCCAGGATATCCAGATCCAGCATATCGATGGGGCATTCTACCTTGATGATATCCTTTTTGCCCATCTTGCTGCTGCGGGCATTTTTGATGATGGCCACACAGCAGTCCAGTTTATCCAGTCCGAGGTGATGGTAAATGGCCATGCTCTTTCCGGCTTTGATATGATCCAGGACGAATCCTTCGTTGATTGCACCTACGTTCAGCATACGTTCACCTCCAGCAATGTGAGAATCAGAGCCATCCTTACATAGACGCCGTACTGTACCTGCTTGAAGTAGGCGGCTCTTGGATCACTGTCCACTTCCGTGGATATCTCGTTGACACGGGGCAGGGGATGGAGCACCAGCATATCGTCCGGAGCCAGCGCCATCTTGGCCTTGTCCAGAATGTAGAAATCCTTCATGCGGATATAGTCTTCCTCGTTGAAGAAACGTTCTCTCTGGACGCGGGTCATATAGAGAAGATCCAGATGGGGGAGAGCTTCCTCCAGACGGATGACCTCTTTATAGTTTTTGTGGTTCGCCTCCAGCACATCCTCGCGGATGTAGTCCGGTACCCGCAGCTCCTCCGGAGAAATCAGGACGAAGGATACATTTTCGTAGCGTACCAGGGCTTCGATCAGTGAGTGGACGGTTCTGCCGAATTTCAGGTCGCCGCACAGACCGATGGTGAGATTATCCAGTCTTCCTTTTAAAGAACGGATGGTCAGAAGATCGGTAAGGGTCTGGGTGGGATGCTGATGGCCGCCGTCGCCGGCATTGATGACCGGGATGGAGGAGACCATGGACGCCACCAGCGGCGCGCCCTCCTTGGGGTGGCGCATGGCGCAGATATCCGCGTAGCAGGACACCATGCGGATCGTATCGGAAACACTTTCCCCTTTGGCCGCTGAACTGGAGTCGGCGGAGGAAAAGCCGAGGACTTTCCCGCCCAGATTCATCATAGCCGCCTCAAAGCTCAGCCGGGTACGGGTGCTGGGTTCATAGAACAAAGTTGCGATTCGTTTGCCATCACAAAGATGGGCATATTTATCCGGATTTTTTTCGATGTCGTGGGCCAGGTCCAGCAGACGGTCCAGCTCCTCGATGGAAAAATCCAGAGGACTCATTAAATGTCTCATGAATTGCCTCCTTAGTTTCTTTTCCATCCATCATATAATAAAATAATGATGATTTCAAGATTGAATCGGGAAAAGTCAGATAAGAAAATCCGGTAAAGAAGAGTAAAGTTTGGGTAAAGTTGGGCAACTTTCTTGTAATCCCCAAACCCATGTAATATAATAAACAGAAGGTAAGGAGTACGTTATGGAATATAAAGAAGCCAGAGCCTGGATCGAATCCGCATGGCAGTATGCCGGCGGCGATATGGGGCTTGGGAATACAGAATACATGCTGGAGCAGCTGGGTCATCCGGAGCGCCGGCTGGAATTTGTGCACATCGCGGGGACCAACGGAAAAGGTTCCGTGGCGTCTTATATCGGTACCGTCCTGCAGTGCGCCGGATACCGGGTGGGAAGGTATCTCTCGCCGACGATTTTTTCCTACCGGGAGCGGATGCAGGTGAACGGGCAGTGGATCAGCCGGGAAGATTTTGCCGGGTATGTGGAGCAGATCTATCCGGTGGTGGAAAAGATGAAACAGGATCAGATCGGTTACCCTACTCCCTTTGAGATGGAGACGGTGATTTCTTTTCTGTTCTTTCTGGATCAGCGCTGCGATATCGTGGTGCTGGAATGCGGCATGGGCGGCAGAACCGACGCCACCAACGTGATTACCAATACCAAGATGGCGGTGCTGACGTCCATCAGTATGGACCATGTGGGCGTGCTGGGGAACTCTCTGGAGGAGATCGCCTCCCAGAAAGCCGGTATCATCAAACCGGGCGCCATCGTGGTGACGGGACGGCAGCAGCCGGAGGTGGAAAATCTTCTGTGGGCTCTTTGCACGGAAAAAGGGAATCCCTTCGTGACGGCCCGGCCAGAGGAGGCGGTGATCCGGGAAGTGACGCTAAACCGCCAGGTCTTTCGTTATCACGGCAGCGAGATCACCATCACTTTGGCGGGAAGTCATCAGATAGAAAACGCCGTGCTGGCGCTTGAGTGTATTACCGCGTTAAAGCAGGCCGGCTTCGATGTGACGAAAGAGGAGATCGAAGAAGGATTTCGGACTACCCGCTGGGACGGCAGGTTTACCGTGGTCAATGAGGAGCCCTGCTTCGTGGTGGACGGGGCGCATAACCCGGATGCGGCCGAAAAATTAAAGCAGTCCGTTCAGTTTTATTTTCCAGGCAGGCGTCTGATTTTCATCATGGGTATGTTTAAGGACAAGGACTATAAAAAAGTGGCCGGGCTCATGGGCCCGCTGGCGCAGAAAATCTTTACGGTGACGCCCCCGGATCCTTCCAGAGCTCTACCGGCGTCGGAACTGGCCAAGGTGTTGGAAAGCGACTGCCCGGATACGCGGGCCTGCGATTCCCTCGAGGAAGCGGTGGAGGCAGCCTTCGGGGCAGCCGGGCCCGAGGATGTGATCCTGTCCTTTGGTTCGTTGTCCTTTGCCGGGGATACCATCCGCATGGTGCGGAATAAAAAAGATAAAGGAATACAAAAAGCATGACAGATTTACAGGAAATACGAAAACAGATCGATGAAGTGGATGAACAGATCGTCCGTCTTTTTGAGCGGAGGATGAAACTGACCAAAGAAGTGGCGGAATATAAGATCGCCACGGGAAAACCGGTATTCGACGCGCAAAGAGAACGAAAGAAGCTGGAGACACTGGGAGAGAAAGCGACGGATCCTTTTAATTGCGTCGGTATCCGGGAGGTGTTCCGCCAGCTGATGTCCATCAGCAGAAAGCGGCAGTATCAGCTGCTCTCAGAAAGCGGCGTCTCATATCAGAGCGAATTTCACAAAGTGGACCGTCTGCCCACGAAGGACGCTAAGGTGGTGTTCCAGGGGGTGGAAGGGGCTTACAGCTTCGCGGCCATGAATACCTATTTCGGTTCGGAAGTGGACAGTTTTCATGTGGAAACCTGGAAGGACGCCATGGAGGCCATAACGGAGGGAAAGGCGGATTACGCCGTCCTCCCCATAGAAAACTCCACGGCGGGGATCGTGGCGGATATCTATGATCTGCTGGTGGAATATCAGAACAACATCGTGGGACAGCAGATTATCCGGGCGGATCACGTGCTGATGGGACTTCCCGGCGTTTCCCTTTCGGATCTTAAGCTGGTGTGCTCCCATCCCCAGGCGCTGAAGCAGTGCGGCCGTTATCTGGAAGCACATCCCGGATGGAAACAGCAGGAGATGATCAATACGGCGGTGGCGGCGCGAAAGGTCAAAGAAGATGGGAAAAAAGAGCAGGCGGCCATCGGCAGCCGTCATGCGGCCGAGTATTTCGGACTGGAGATCCTGGATGACAACATTTCCTCCAGCCAGACCAATTCCACCCGGTTCATCATCGTATCGGGAAAGAAACTTTATACGCCGGATGCGGATAAGATCAGTATCTGCTTTGAGCTGCCCCATGCCAGCGGCACGCTGTACAATATGCTGTCGCACTTTATTTACAACAATCTGAACATGACGAAAATTGAATCCCGGCCCATAGCCCAGAAAAACTGGGAGTACCGGTTCTTCGTGGATTTCGAAGGAAATCTGGACGACGGCGCGGTGAAAAACGCGCTGCTTGGCATTGAGAAGGAAGCCAGTTCTTTGCGGGTACTGGGAAATTATCGATAGAAAAGAGGAAGCAAAAGGTGACCAGAATTGAAGAATGCATCTTATACCGTGATTTTGAACAGGGAGAAATCCTGAAAAGCATGACGAAGATCATGGAGGCCATTGACAAAGGACAGGACACACAGCCCTTCCGGAAGGATTTCTACAAGGCCCTGAGCGGCCTTGTGGAGCTGGCGGGGGCCTACGGCTTTTCCGGGAATCTCTGGCATAATTATCTTACCTTTCTGCTGGTCAATAAGGAGAACGCTTTCAGCACGGCCTGCGAGATCGTGGGAAAGGTAAAGGGAAGCGTCAATCAGATGGCCAGGCACGACTTCATCCGTTTCAAGGAGCTGTATGACTATGATCTGAAAGTATTTGACCGGATTTTTGATTCCGGGGACTGCCAGATCATCTGCCACTATGAGGGCACCGGTGGGAGAAAGCTGTTTAATAAAAGGATCCGGGACCGGATCTGTACCTTGAGCGAACGGCTGGAAGCCTGCGGTACGGTGGAAGAATTTATGGAAGACATGGTGCAGTTTTATAAGGATTTCGGCGTGGGCAAGCTGGGACTGCACAAAGCCTTTCGGGTGGTTCACGCTCAGGAGGGGGCCCGGATCGTTCCCATCACCAATATCGCCCATGTGCAGCTGTCGGATCTGGTGGGATATGAGATCGCAAAGCAAAAGCTGATCGAGAATACAGAAGCTTTCGTAAAGGGACGAAAAGCCAACAACTGCCTGCTGTTCGGCGATGCGGGAACGGGAAAATCTTCCAGCATCAAAGGGATTCTCAATCAATATTACGATCAGGGGCTGCGTATCATAGAGATATATAAGCATCAGTTTCAGGATCTCAACGATGTGATCGCACAGATCAAAAACAGAAACTATAAGTTTATCATATACATGGACGACCTGTCCTTTGAAGAATTTGAAATCGAGTACAAATATCTGAAGGCGGTCATCGAAGGAGGACTGGAGAAGAAACCGGACAATATTCTGATCTATGCCACCTCCAACCGGCGTCATCTGATCAAGGAGGAATTCAGCGACAAGGAAGGCCGCAGAGATCATCTCCATGCATCGGATACGGTACAGGAAAAGCTGTCGCTGGTATCCCGCTTTGGCGTTACCATATTTTTCAGTTCGCCAAGCCGGAAAGAATTTCAGGATATTGTCAAAACCCTGGCAAAGCGGTATGGCGTCGCCATGCCGGAGGAGGAGCTGCTGGCCCAGGCCAATCAATGGGAGATGGCCCACGGCGGTCTGTCCGGCAGGACGGCGCAGCAGTTTATCGACTATCTGCTGGGAAAGGAACCCAAGGATGAATAGATGGGAGGATACGTATGCAGGTGACAATGTTTGCCACGATCGAGGTCGGATCGTACAACGTCAGTCTGGAGATCTTTGAGCTTTCCAGAAGAAACGGCGTTCATTCCATTGACCGTGTGACCCATCGCCTGGAGCTGGGCAAGACCGCCTATGCCACAGGCAGGGTTACGGCACAGCTGATCGATGAGCTGTGCACCGTCATGAAAAACTTTACGGAAATCATGGAGAGCTATCAGGTGAGCGATTACCGGGCTTTCGGCACCAGCGCCGTCCGGGAGGCGACCAATTCCATGATCATGCTGGAAACCATTTATCAGCGCACCGGTATCCGGATCGATGTTTTGAGCAACTCGGAGCAGCGTTTTCTGGGATACAAGGGAATCGCCTCCAAGGGCGATACATTCCAGAAGATTATCGAAAAGGGAACCGCCATCCTGGACGTCAGCGGCGGCAGTATCCAGATTTCTCTTTTTGACAAGGACAACCTGATCACCACGCAGAATGTGAAGCTGGGCAGCCTGCGTGTGCGGGAGCGTCTGTCCGGCATCGAGCGGGAGACCACCCACTATGAGATGCTGGTGGAGGAACTGATCCGCAATGAGATCACCGGTTTTAAAAAGCTTCATCTGAAAGACCGGGATATCAGCAATGTGATTCTCATCGGAAACAACTTTACCGATTCTTTATTGTACAACAAAAAGGGCGAGTACTCCGAGGTGCTGACCAAAGAGGACTACATGGAGTGGTACCGCACGGTGATTCAGCGTTCACCCATCGAGCTGGCTATGGAGATGGGCATCGCGCTGGAATACGCGTCCCTGCTGATTCCCACGGTGATCATCAACAAGCGTCTGATCCAGGAAATGGATGTGCAGAACATCTGGATCCCCGGCATCCGTCTCTCCGACGGCGTGGCTTACGATTACGCGGAGCGGGCGAAGCTGATCAAGACGGAGCACAACTTTGACAACGATATCGTCATGGCGGCGCGCAACATCGGCAAACGCTATGCGGTCAGCAAAAGCCATACACAGATGATGTCAAAGCTGGCCAAGATCGTTTTTAAGGCGATGAAAAAAGTACACGGTCTTACGGAACGGGAGCTTTTGATGCTGGAAGTGGCGGTGCAGATTCACGACTGCGGAAAGTATATCAGCTTAAGCAATGTGGGCGAATGTTCCTTTAACATCATTATGTCCACGGAGATCATCGGCCTGTCCCACCGGGAGAGGGAGATCATCGCCCTGGCGGTGCGTTACAACACGCGGCCCTTTGACAGCTACGCAGCCATGAGCCGTATCTCCGATCTGCAGGGGGCGGATTACATCCTGGTGGCCAAGCTGACGGCCATTCTCCGTCTGGTCAACGCGCTGGATCGCAGTCACATGCAGAAAATCGAAACCATGAAGGCGCATGTGAAGGAAAACGAACTGATCCTGAATATCGAGACGAAGAAGGATTTTACGCTGGAACGGGGACTTTTGACAGACAAGCTGAACTTTTTCGAAGAGGTATTCAGCGTACGTCCCGTATTGAAAGTGAAAAGGATAATATAGGAGGGCCAAGATGAAGTATACAGAGTGGATGAAGCCGGAATACTACCGGAACCGGGAGTTAAGCTGGATCGATTTTGACATCCGGGTATTGGAAGAAGCCCGGGATAAGAGTATTCCCCTGCTGGAACGGTTTAAATTTTTGAGTATCACGGCGTCAAACCTGGATGAATTTTTCATGATCCGCGTGGCGTCCCTGAAGGATATGGTTCATGCGGGATATAAAAAGCCGGATATCGCCGGCATGACGCCTCAGGAACAGCTGGATGCCATCAGTCCCAAGACCCATCAGCTGGTGCAGGCTCAGTATAATACCTACAACCGGTCCCTTTTGCCCATGCTGAAAAATATCGGCGTCAACATCATCAGCGAGCATGAGATGCTGACAAAGGAGCAGCAAAGCTTTGTGGACGATTTCTTTGAAGAAAATGTCTACCCGGTACTGACGCCCATGGCCATGGATTCCTCCAGGCCCTTCCCCCTGATTCGGAACAAGACGCTGAATATCGGCGCGCTGATCCGGAAAAAGGATAAGAAAAAAAACAAAGAGGAGCTGGAGTTTGCCACGGTTCAGGTTCCCTCTGTGCTGCCGCGGATCGTGGCCGTTCCGGAGGACAAGGAAGGCAATAAATGTTTCATCCTGCTGGAAGAGATCATCGAGCGCAACATCGGCAAACTTTTCTTAAGCTACGATGTGGTCTGCGCCTGCCCCTACCGGATCATGCGAAACGCCGATCTGACCATCGATGAAGATGAGGCGGCGGATCTGCTCAAAGAAATTCAAAAGCAGCTGAAAAAGCGTCAGTGGGGCGAGGTGATCCGTCTGGAGGTCCAGGAAAATATGGACGAGCGGCTGCTGAAGATTCTAAAGGAAGAGTTTTCCATCCGTCAGGAGGGAATCTATGAGATCAACGGCCCTCTGGATCTGACTTTTCTCATGAAGCTGTATGGCGTGGATGGGTACGACCAGTATAAAGTGAAGCCTTATACGCCGGCGGCTGTGCCGGCGCTGCAAAATGAGGATGATATCTTTACCAACATCCGCAAGGGAGATATCCTGCTGCATCATCCCTATATGAGTTTCGATCCGGTGGTAAATTTCGTCAAACAGGCGGCGAAGGACCCCAACGTGCTGGCTATCAAACAGACGCTGTACCGGGTCAGCGGCAACTCGCCCATCATCGCCGCGCTGGCGCAGGCGGCGGAGAACGGCAAACAGGTTTCCGTTCTGGTGGAGTTAAAAGCCAGGTTTGATGAAGAAAACAACATAGTCTGGGCAAAGATGCTGGAAAAAGCAGGCTGTCATGTCATCTACGGCCTGCTGGGATTAAAAACCCACAGCAAGATTACCCTGGTGGTGCGCCGGGAGGAGACGGGCATCCGACGCTATGTCCATCTGGGAACGGGAAATTACAACGATTCCACGGCCAAGCTGTATACGGACTGCGGACTTCTGACCTGTGACGCCAGGATCGGCGAGGACGCCACCGCCGTTTTCAACATGCTCTCCGGTTATTCCGAACCCAGTATGTGGAACAAGCTGGTCGTAGCGCCTCTGTGGATGCGGGATCGCTTTCTCCATCTGATCGAGATGGAAGCGGAGCACGCCAGAAAGGGAGAGAAAGCCCGTATCGTGGCCAAGGTAAACTCCCTTTGTGACCGGGATATCATCGCTGCTCTTTACGCGGCCTCCGCGGCCGGCGTACAGATCGACCTGATCGTGCGGGGCATCTGCTGTCTGAAGGTGGGGATCCCCGGTATCAGCGAGAACATCACCGTCCGTTCCATCGTGGGCAATTTCCTGGAGCATGCCAGAATCTTCTATTTCTACAGCAATGGAAACGAGGAGATCTATATGGGCAGCGCCGACTGGATGCCGAGAAACCTGGATAAACGGGTGGAGATTATCTTCCCCATCGAGGATGAGCGGCTGAAAAAAGAAGCCTGGCATATCCTGGACACCCAGCTTCGGGACAATGTGAAAGCACATATCCTGCAGCCGGACGGATCCTATGAGAAAATCGACAAAAGAGGCAAGGTGCTGGTCAATGCCCAGGAGACCTTCTGTCAGGAGGCCACCGAAGCGGCGGAAGCGCCGGAGAAGATAAAGGATCAGCGGGTCTTTATTCCGGCGGAACCGCTGGAAGATCCGAAAGAGTAAAGAAAGTGTAAAATATTTCTAAAAGGTCCGTAATATCATAATATAACTGTATTGACAAACAGCCGCATATGGTTTACTCTGTGTACGTAGTAAATCAATGCGGCTGATTTGAGAAAAAGGAGGATGCATTATGGATCTGATTTTGGAAATGGAAAAACGCGTTATGCGGGATATGAAAAACGCCGCCCGGACATCCGGCTATGGACAGTCAGCTTGTTTTGGCGCACGCCAGGGAGCAGAGAAAAAGCGGGAAGAAAAAAAATACGATACCGCGGAAAAAAGAATGTGACCCGTACACCCGTACGGGTCAAACTGATTTTACGAGATTTTCTTATCCCCTTTCAGGTTCTTCCAGATCTGAAGGGGGATTTTTAAATTGCCCCGGCCCTCTCCCAGGTCGATGCCCGGTTTGTTCCCGCCGTGGAAATCCGAACCGCCGGTGATGCCAAGGCCGTATTTTTTTGCCAGGCGGCGCATGTTTCCCTCGTCCATCCCGCAGTTGGCAGAATAGATGGCCTCGATGGCGTTAAGACCGGCTTTTTTCAAAGAAGCGGTCAGTTCCTCCAGTTCCCGCTGGGACAGATGGTACAAAAGAGGATGAGCCAGCACGGCGATGCCGGAACCCTCCTGGATGAGACGGATCGCCTGGAAGGGAGTCACCTTTTCCCGGGGGACGAAACAGCAGGCCTGATCGCCGATATACCGCGAGAAAGCCTCTGCCATGGAAGATACGTAACCTTCATCCAAAAGATAGCGGGCGAAATGGGCCCTGGTCCAGACGGCTTCTGGAAAACGCTGTTCCATGATTTCCCATGTGATGGGGATTTTGTGTTCCGACAGAAGCCGGATCATCTTGCGGTTGCGCACGTTTCGGGAATCCAGGAACCGGGAAAGGCTTCCGGCAAAGTAAGCGTTGTCCACATCGATGTCCAGTCCCAGGATATGGATATCCCGGTCTTTGTAATTGGTGGAAAACTCGATGCCGGGGATCAGCATGATCCCAAGCTTGTCTGCTTCCTCGCGGGCCGGGGCGATTCCCCGGATGGTATCGTGGTCCGTCAGCGCGATGGCGGCCAGCCCTTTTTTTGCTGCGTAACGCACCACCTCCCGGGGCGTCAGCGTCCCGTCGGAGCAGCTGGAGTGGACATGCAGGTCGATATATGGTTCCATATGCGATCATCTCCCAAAAATATTCTGCCATCATTATAAGGGAGGGAGAAAGCCGGGTCAAGACGCTCTTGCTTTTTGCGCCGGAACTTCGATATAATGAAGGCAAAAGAAGACGGAAGCGGGGAAAGGAGGATAAAAACGGTGGAGATCAGATGTGTTGCCCTGGATCTGGACCGCACGACTTTGAACCGGGAGGGAAAGCTGGGGGAGGCTAATCGGAAAGCCATTGAAGAATTGATCGAAAAGGGAGTCTGTGTGGTCATCGCCAGCGGGCGATCCTTTCATACCCTGCCAGCGGATGTGACGGGGATTTTTGGCATTTCCTATGCGGTGACCTCCAACGGGGCGGCGGTATACCGCGTGCCGGACAAGCGGTGTCTGAAACGGTACACCGTGAGCGCTTCGGCGGCGACGGCTATCCTGGATGCGCTAAGAGGAGAAAAGGTGGCCTATGAGGCCTTCCTTGACGGCTGCGCCTATGCCCAGCATGATTTTATCCAGGATCCGGTCCGTTACGGTACTTCGGTAAAGGGTGTGGAATATATCCGCAGCACCCGCCGGCCGGTGGAGGATATCACCGGATTTATAAAGGAACACGCGGGACAGCTGGAGAGTATGGATATCGTGGTGCCGGATGCGGGACAAAAGGAACGGCTGTGGAGGCGGATCGCGGCGGCGGCTCCGGACGTCTATATCACCTCTTCGGTACAGCAGCTGATCGAGATTTCCGACCGGCAGGCGGGGAAGCATTCCGGACTGAAATTCGTCACAGATCTGCTTGGCATCGCGCCGGAATCGGTGGCCGCCTTCGGAGACGGAGACAACGACGTGGATATGATGAAGTTTGCCGGATACGGCGTCGCCGTGGCAAACGCTTCGGAAAAATGTAAAAAGGCGGCCCGGTACGTGACAAAAAGCCATGATGAGGACGGCGTGGCCTACGGGCTGCGTAAGATCCTTGGGTGTCTGTAAAGACGGATGACAGGAGAAGCAAAAGGTGGTATACTGATAGAAAAATGGTACGCAGGAGGTACATGACAGATGAATCAGAAAAAAATTGCAGGCGAGAAAGCGGCGGAGTATATCAAAGACGGCATGGTGGTAGGACTGGGAACCGGTTCCACAGCCAGATACATGGTGGATAAGGTGGGAGAGATGGTCAAAAACGGCCTGAAGATCCAGGGTGTTCCCACTTCCAAAGCGACGGAAGAGCAGGCCCGTTCCCTGGGCATTCCCCTGCTGGATATCAACGATGTGGATCACATCGATCTGGATATCGACGGCGTGGATGAGATCGACGGCGATTTCAACGCTACCAAAGGCGGCGGCGGCGCTCTGTTCCGGGAAAAGGTAGTGGCTTCTCTGGCCAAAGAAGTGATCTGGATCATGGATGAGAGCAAGCTGGTGGACAAACTGGGAGCCTTCCCCCTTCCCATCGAGATTCTGCCCTACGGTTATCAGATCGTATTCAAAAAGATGGAAGAGTACGGTTTCAACCCTAAAATGAGGATGAAAGACGGCGAGCTGTTTGTGACGGACAACGGAAACTATATCGTCGACCTGCATCTGGGCGTTCCGGCCGACATCGAAGACGTAAAGGCGAAAGTAAACGGCATCGTGGGCGTGCTGGAGACCGGTCAGTTCCTGAAGATGTGCAAACGCATCATCGTGGGAACCGACGAAGGCGTGAAGGTGATCGAAGCGAAATAAAAAACAACAGGAAAAGGGACTGCGCGTCAGTCTCTTTTTTTGCCCTTTTTACTTTCTGACAATATTATCGCCGCTGATCTGTTGTCTGGAGTTTTAAAATCAGGTATAATGAAAAAAGAAATCGGGAGAGGAGGAAGGAAAGATTGAAGAAAAAAAAGTGGATTCTTCTGGGCATCCTGGCATTGCTGGCGGGGGTATTGGCCGGCTGCGCCAGGGAGGAAAGCCAGGGACCGGTCCGTGTCGGCGCGCTGAAAGGGCCCACCTCCATGGGGCTGGTGTTTCTGATGAATGACGAAGAAAGGAAAGAGAATTATGAATTTACCATGGTGACGGCGGCGGATGAACTGATGACGCAGATGGTAAAAGGGGAACTGGACATTGCTCTGATCCCGGCCAATACGGCGGCCATCCTGTATCAGAAGACAGAAGGGAAGATTGCCGCGGCGGATATCAACACGCTGGGCGTGCTGTATATGGTCACCGGGGACGCAGGGATCGACCGTATGGAAAAGCTGGCGGGGAAAACCGTTTATCTGACCGGCAAGGGAACCACGCCGGACTATGCGCTGCAGTATCTTTTGGATGCATATGAAGTGACCGGCGTGACGCTGGAATATAAGTCCGAGGCAGCGGAAGTGGCGGCGGTTCTGCAAAGCGATCCCTCTGCCGTCGGCCTTTTGCCTCAGCCCTTTGCCACGGCGGCCTGTCTGCAGAATGAGAACCTGCGGATGACCATGGATCTTACAAAAATCTGGGATCAGGCTCAGCAGGGAAATGGCAGCCGTCTGGTGACCGGCGTGACGGTGGTCAGCCGCAGCTTTTTGAAAGAGCACCCGGATCAGGTCAGGGCATTTCTGGAGGATCACAAAGCGTCGGCGGATCAGATCAACGAGGATCCCGACGGGGGAGCCGCGCTGGTGGTTGCTGCCGGTATCGTGGAAAAGGAACCCATTGCCAGACAGGCTATCCCCCGCTGCAATATCACCTGCATCACGGGAGAAGAGATGAAGACGGCTCTGGAAGGGTATCTGGAAACGCTCTATGAACTGAATCCGGAGTCGGTGGGCGGATCGCTGCCCCAGGAGGATTTCTACTTTGTATAGACGCTGGCGGATCATCAGTATCGTCTTTTGGATCCTCATCTGGCAGCTGGCGGCGCAGCTCATTGACAATTCCATCTTCCTGGTGGGACCTTTGCAGGTGGCCGGGACGTTGATCCGCTCTTTGCCGGAGCCGGATTTCTGGCTGCGGATCGCTCACTCCTGGCTGCGGATCGCCGTCGGATTTACCAGCGCTTTGATCCTGGGAATTTTTCTGGGGGCACTGTCCTGCCGGCGGATCGTGATCCGGGAATTTCTGGGGCCGGCGGTGCAGCTGATGAAATCCATCCCGGTGGCGTCGGTGGTGATCCTGCTCCTTTTGTGGGCCGGTTCCCGTCATCTCTCGGCGGTGATATCCTTTGTGGTGGTGTTTCCCCCCATTTATTTTGCCACCGTCGAGGGGATCCGCCATACCGATCCCGGGCTCCTGGAGGTGGCGGAGGTCTTTTGCATGCCCTTTGCCAGAAAGGTCTGGTATCTGTACCGCCCGTCGGTGCTCCCTTATTTGGCCAGCGCCTGTAAAAGCGCGGTGGGCATGAGCTGGAAATCGGGGGCGGCTGCCGAGGTGATCGGGATACCGGAGGGGACTATCGGGGAGCGGCTGTATCTGTCAAAGATCTATCTGGATACGGCGCAGCTGTTCGCCTGGACGGCGGTGATCCTGATTTTAAGCATGCTGTCGGAGCGGATCGTCTTATGGCTGCTTAAGAGAGCCGGCGTGGGGAGGTGCTGCTGATGGAGTATGGAGTATACCGGGTCGGGAAACGATACGGAAGCCTGCAGGTGCTGGATCAGGTGACGCTGCATCTGGCGTGCGGCAGCAAAACCTGTATCATGGGGCCTTCCGGGTGTGGAAAAACCACGCTGCTGCGTCTGATGATGGGACTGGAGCAGCCCGATGAGGGACGCGTTCTCCACGATACCAGGCAGCGACTGGGCGTGATGTTTCAGGAGGATCGATTGCTTCCATGGGCCACGCCGGTGGAAAATGTACAGATGGTCTGCGGCGGGAAAAGAGAAGAGATCCTGGAAGAACTGGGAAGGATCCTGCCAGGGGAAGCGCTAAAAAAGCGAACGGAAAGCTTAAGCGGAGGCATGAAGCGGCGGGTGGCGCTGGTGCGGGCGCTGCGCCCGCCTGCTGGGCTTTTATTGCTGGATGAGCCTTTTACGGGACTTGACAGGGAAACGAAGAAGAAAACGGCGGACTATCTTCTGTCACGCCTTGGTGAGCGGACGCTGATCTTTTCCTCCCATCAGGAGGAAGACGCCGCTTATCTGGGGGCGGAAATATTTCGTCTGGGACGGTAAACATACCGATAAAAAAAGAAGGAAGGTGAACGAGTGAGCAGATTGATGATTGACACCAAAAGCGAAGCCCAGACCACGGTGGAAGGACTGTACCGGGAGCTGGAGCGCAGGATCATCGCCAGCCCTCCGGGGATCTGCCCTGTGGATCTGGCGCTGGTATTCCTGCGGATGTGCCATGCCCAGACCTGCGGGAAATGCGTGCCCTGCCGGATCGGCCTTGGCCAGCTGGGCACGCTGCTGGAGCAGGTGCTGGACGGTGAAGGAAAGATGGAAGACCTGACGCTGATCGAAAAGACGGCCCGGACCATCATGGATACGGCGGACTGTGCCATCGGCTATACGGCGGCGGAGATGGTGATAAAAGGACTGGAAGGATTCCGGGATGATTATGAAGAGCATATCCGTCACGGAAAATGCCTGGCTTCCCTGAAACAGCCGGTGCCCTGCGTGGCTCTTTGTCCGGCCAAGGTGGATATCCCCGGCTATATCGCTCTGGTGGCAGAGCAGCGTTACCAGGATGCGGTGCGGCTGATCCGCAAGGACAACCCCTTCCCAACGGCATGCGCATTCGTCTGTGAACATCCCTGCGAGGCGCGCTGCAGGAGGAATATGGTGGATACCTCTGTCAATATCCGCGGCCTGAAGCTGGCGGCGGTGGACAATGCCGGAAAGGTTCCGGCGCCGGCCTGTGCGCCCTCCACCGGAAAGCGGATCGCCATCATCGGAGGAGGCCCCAGCGGTTTAAGCGCCGCATATTATCTGCAGCTGATGGGACATCAGACCACGGTGTATGAGATGCATCGCCATCTGGGCGGCATGCTGTTCTACGGTATCCCCAGCTACCGGCTTCCGCGCAAACGTCTTGCGGAGGACATCGATGTGATCCTCTCTACCGGCGTGGAGGTGAAGCTTGACACGCCGGTGGGCGATAAGGAAGGCCAGGTATCCATGAACACGCTGCGGGAAAACTATGACGCCGTCTATATTTCCATCGGCGCCCACATCGACAAAAAGGTGGGACTGGAAGGAGAAGACGCAAAAGGCGTCATCTCCGCTGTGGAAATGCTGGGAACGCTGGCGGACGGAGGAAAGATGGATTTCACCGGCAAGAAAGTGGCAGTGATCGGTGGCGGAAACGTGGCTATGGACGTGACCAGATCCGCCATCCGTCTGGGCGCGCAGACGGTGACTGTGGTATACCGCAGACGGCAGGCGGATATGACGGCGCTGGCAGAGGAAGTGCAAAGCGCCGTGGCGGAAGGAGCCCAGATCCTGGAGCTGCACGCCCCGGTCCGGATTCAGACCAATGAACAAAACGAAGTGACAGCCCTGGTGGCACAGCCGAAACTGATCGGGCTCATCGGAAAGGACGGCCGTCCCAAACCATCCCGCAGCAGGCGGGAAGAAGTCTGTCTGCCCTGCGACGTGGTGATCGTGGCGGTGGGTCAGGGCATCGAGACCAATTACTTTGAAGAGGAAGGGATCAAGATCAAACACGGCGTGATCGCGGCAGAAAACTGGAGCGCCGTGGAGGATGCGAAAGGCGTGTTCGCCGGCGGCGACTGTGTGACCGGACCGGCCACGGTGATCCGGGCCATCGCTGCGGGAAAAGTGGCGGCGGCCAATATCGATTCCTATCTGGGATATAATCATGTGATCTCCACCGACGTATCGATTCCTGCGCCCCGCGTGAAGGACTATTTCCCCTGCGGCCGGATCAACGTGCGGGAGCGGGATGCGGCGGAACGGAAAAAAGACTTTGAACAGGTGGAATGCAGCCTGACCTGGGAGGAGATCCATCAGGAATCCGGCCGGTGTCTGCGGTGCGATCACTTTGGCTTTGGCGTACTGAAAGGGGGCAGAGAGACGAAATGGTAAATATCACGATCAATGGAAAACCGATGCAGGCAGAAGAGGGTACCACCATACTGTCCGCGGCAAGCGCTGCCAAAATGCCCGTGCCCAGTTTGTGTTATCTGAAAGATATCAATGAAATCGGCGCCTGCCGCGTCTGCGTGGTGGAGATCAAAGGCGTCAGCCGTCTGGTGACCGCCTGCAACAACGTAGTGCAGGAAGGGATGGAGATCCTGACCAATTCCCCCAGAGTGCGGGAAGCCAGGCGTACCAATGTGGAACTGATCCTGTCCCAGCACAACAGCTCCTGTACCAGCTGTGTCCGGGGCGGAAACTGCTCCCTGCAGCGGATCGCCAACGACCTGGGCATCTATGCCTCCGAGTATAAAAAAGACATTCCAAAACGGCAGTGGCCCATAGAGTTTCCGCTGATCCGCGACGCCAGCCGCTGTATCAAATGCATGCGCTGCGTACAGATCTGTGATAAGGTACAGGATCTGCACATCTGGGATATCGTAAAAACAGGCTCCCGGGCCACTGTGGGCGTGACCCATAACCTGCAGATCACCCAATCCGACTGCGCCATCTGCGGCCAGTGTCTGACCCACTGCCCCACCGGAGCGCTGCGGGAGAGAGACGATACGCTGCAGCTGCTCTCCATGCAGGGAGCCTTTGCCGATCCCGACAAGGTGACCATCGTGCAGGTGGCTCCGGCGGTGCGCTCCGCCTGGGCGGAGGAACTGGGACTGGATCGGGAGGAAGCGACTCCCGGCCGTCTGGTGGCGGCGCTGAAGGCGTTGGGATTTGACTATGTCTTTGATACGGATTTCGGAGCAGATCTGACCATCATGGAGGAGGGCAGCGAATTTCTGGAACGGATGCGTCATCGGGAAGACTATACCTTTCCCATGTTCACATCCTGCTGTCCCGGCTGGGTGCGCTTTTTGAAATCCCAGTATCCGGAGATGATCGGACAGCTGTCCACGGCCAAATCGCCCCATCAGATGCAAGGGGCGGTGACCAAGACTTACCTGGCGGAGAAATTCGGTCTGGATCCCGATCAGGTGTACAACGTATCTGTCATGCCCTGCATCGCCAAAAAGAAAGAAGCGGAGATCCCAAACATCAACGACAGCGGCCACGGACGGGATGTGGACCTGGTGCTGACCACCAGGGAGATCGCCCGCATGATCCGGGCGGATCATCTGGATGTGAAACATCTGCCCGAGGAGGAGTTTGACGATCCCTTCGGCGTATCCAGCGGCGCCGGGGTGATTTTCGGGGCCACGGGAGGCGTGATGGAAGCGGCGCTTCGCAGCTGCTACTATCTGGTGACGGGAAAGAACGCTTACCCCGACGCTTTTTATATGGTGCGGGGAGAGGAAGGTATCAAAGAAGCCAATATCGATATCAACGGTATCACCGTCCGGGCGGCGGTGGTCAGCGGACTGGGCAACGCCAGAAAACTGATCGAGCGGCTGAAAAACAAAGAAGTAGAATATGATTTCGTAGAGGTGATGGCCTGTCCCGGCGGCTGCGTGGGCGGCGGCGGACAGCCCATCCACGACGGCGCGGAGATGGCGAAAGAGCGGGGAGAAAACCTGTATTTCCTGGACCGGAAAAACAAACTGCGGTTTTCCCACGAGAATCCGAAGATCAAACAGATCTATGAAGAGTATCTGGAAGAACCTCTCTCAGAACGGGCTCACCATCTGCTGCATACGGATCACTTCGGCTGGAAGATGCCGGGAGAGGAAGGACGATGATCAGAAATATCGTACTGGATATGGGGAACGTACTGCTGGATTACGATCCGGCAGTTCCCTTAAAAAAATTTCTGGAGACAGAAGAAGACCAAAAAATCATATACCGGGAACTGTTTACGGGCCCGGAATGGATTCTGGGCGATCTGGGAAATATCACGGTGGAAGGGAAGTTTGCATCTATCAGCCGGCGGATCCCGGAGCGTCTTTACGAAGGCTTAAGAAAATGCCTGGAAGGATGGCATACGTTCATGCCGCGGGTGGAGGGAGCCCTGCCTTTTTTACAGCGGGCCAAAAAGGAAGGATACCGTCTGTATGTACTGTCCAACGCCAGCGATGAATTCTATATTTACTTTCCCAAAAGCTACGATGTGAACCTTTTTGAGGGAATCGTGGTATCGGCGGATCTGCATGTTATCAAACCGGATGAGAGAATTTATCGGTATCTGCTGGAGCACTACGGGCTGAATCCCGGGGAGACGCTCTTTATCGACGACCGGTTGGAGAATGTGGAAGGCGCGAGAAAGGTGGGAATCCAGGCGGAAGTGTTCCAAAATAATTTTGAACAAATTGCAAAAAAAGCCCGTCTCTGGTGAAAGAGACGGGAAGATTAGGAAAGGATGTGTTACCA
>MHCFC02800__coassemble_1132_pt1 | contig 10294 bp, 10 predicted proteins | sample MHCFC02800__metabat2_low_PE_030 | metagenome-assembled genome bin MHCFC02800
AGATTCCAGTATAACAACCAGGATATTTAAAATCAATATTTTAACAGGAAGTTACCTACAGGCCTGCCTGATTAAAAAATGCTGCAAAACCTTCCGGCTTTTGCAGCATTTTCCATGTGATTCTTTAATATGCTTTTCCCCAGTATACCATCTTCACTGCAGGTTTGCCGCAGCAGACACAGGTGTCCGCCAGATGCTCCTGTTCAAAGGGCATACAGCGGGATGTAGCCTGGGTTTCTTCTTTAATCTTATCCTCGCATTCCTGACAGCCGCACCACATGGCTTTCACGAATCCGGGTTTTTCTTCGATGGTCTTTTTAAACTCCTCGTAATCCGTGGCAACATAGGTGTGGGCGTCTCTGTGGGCTCTGGCCCGCTCCAGCATATCGTGCTGGATGGTCTCCAGCAGTTCCTGTGCTTTTGATGCAACCTGATCCAGCGATACCACGATCTTCTCTCTGGTATCCCGGCGAACCAGTACCGCCTGGTTCTGCTCGATATCTTTGGGTCCCAGTTCCACACGCAGCGGGATGCCCCGCATCTCCTGCTCGGAGAATTTCCATCCTGGACTCTTATCCGCATCATCCAGTCTGCTGCGGATCCCCTGCGCTTTCAGACTGTCATAAACCTTTCCGGCCGCCTCCAGCACGCCTTCTTTCTTCTGCTGGATGGGGATTACCGTCACCTGGACCGGCGCGATTCTGGGCGGAAGCACCAGACCGCTGTTGTCACCGTGCACCATGATGATGGCTCCGATCATACGGGTTGTCATCCCCCATGAGGTCTGGTGTACGTATTTCAGCGTATTGTCTTTGTCTGTATACTGAATGTTAAAGGCTTTTGCAAATCCATCGCCAAAATTGTGGCTGGTTCCGGACTGCAGCGCTTTGCCGTCATGCATCAGAGATTCGATGGTGTAGGTGGACTCTGCTCCGGCAAATTTTTCCTTGTCTGTCTTCTTTCCTTTGATCACCGGGATCGCCAGCACTTCCTCGCAGAAATCCGCATAGAGATTCAGCATCATGATGGTACGCTCTTCCGCTTCCTCGGCTGTGGCATGGGCCGTATGACCTTCCTGCCAGAGGAACTCTCGGGAACGCAGGAAGGGTCTTGTGGTCTTTTCCCAGCGCACCACGGAGCACCACTGATTGTACACTTTTGGCAGATCTCTGTGGGAATGGATATCCCGGGAGTAAAGATCACAGAACAGCGTCTCCGACGTGGGACGCACGCAGAGTCTTTCCTGCAAAGGTTCCAGACCGCCGTGGGTGACCCAGGCAACCTCCGGCGCAAATCCTTCCACATGATCCTTTTCTTTCTGCAGCAGACTCTCGGGAATGAACATGGGCAGATACACGTTTTCCACCCCGGTTTCCTTGAATCTGGCGTCCAGCTCTTTCTGAATATTTTCCCAGATGGCGTAGCCTGCCGGTTTAATCACCATACATCCTTTTACGCTGGTGTAATCGATCAGCTCCGCTTTTTTTACAATATCGGTATACCATTGAGCGAAATCCTCCTCCATGGAGGTAATCGCCTCTACCAGTTTCTTTTCCTTAGCCATAACTTCTCCTTTTTGTTTCCTGTTTCATTTTATTAAACACGGAAGGAAATCTCCCGGTTTGTCCTGTTATATTTGTAGTAACGGACTCCTGCCGCATCCATCATCCGTTTGGAAGCGATGACAGAATCCGTGCCGTCATATTTGTCGCAGTCATAGATCACTGTCTTGATACCCGCCTGGATAATCGCCTTGGCGCATTCATTGCAGGGAAAGAGGGTGACATAAAGTTTAGCTCCTTCCAGACTGCCTCCGCGGTAATTGAGAATCGCATTCAGTTCACTGTGGGTGGAATACAGGTATTTTGTCTCCAGCGCTTCTCCTTCCCTGGTCCAGGGGAATTCATCGTCGGAACATCCCGTGGGAAACCCGTTATATCCCATGGAAAGGATCTTATTGTCAGCGCTGACAATGCAGGCTCCCACCTGTGTATTGGGATCCTTGGAGCGCATCCCGGACAGAATCGCCACGCCCATGAAATATTCATCCCAGGTGATATAATCTTTTCTCTTGGTATCCATACGCTTCACTTCATCCTTTCTCACTGGGAAAGCAATTCTTCTTCATTGAGCTGTACAACCAGTCCGTCCAGCAGTTTTTCCAGAATTTCATAACATTTCCCGTACTCCTTCAACGGCTCGCCATAAAGCGGCGCCAGTTCTCCCCGCAGCCGGATATATTCCGTCAGCGTGTAGACATTTTTAGCGCTCTCATAGTTTTCCCAGATCTTATCCTTCTGCGCGTCCTCCATGGTCAGGATCAGCACATCGTCCCCGATGTCTTCCTGCACCAGCTGCTTGGCCACATGATCCGCCACATGATATCCGTTGCTGATCAGAACCGCTTCCGCTTTTTGATTCATCGGCTCCGGAAACAGCACCACCAGTCCTCTGGATTCCACTTCCATAGGTCCCAGCAGATATTTGCTCCGCATGATGATTTTCGCCATAGGCGCCCTGCTGTTATCATCGTCATCTACAAAAATCAGTTTATTGTAACGTTTCACTTTGTTGCTCCCCTATACTTTAATTACCTGATGACCTGCCGCCTTCAGCAGACGATTCATAATTGCCTGCCCCATTTTGGGCGTATCAAAGGATTCCGAAAAAATATACGCCGCGCCGCAGTCGTCAAATTCCCGCAGCACGCTGTACAGATGGCGTCCGATACTCTCTTCATCAGAACGGGTCCCGATACTTTTGATAATGCCGCTGCTGTATCTGCCCACCGACTCATCGGTTCCGATGATTCCCACCGTATAACCAGCCGCTGTCTTTTCCCGGGCCATCTCTTCAATTTTTGCTGCCACCCGGTCCGTCTGTCCCTCCACGATCAGAAGGGAGCCTTTCGGCGCATAGTGGCGGTATTTCATTCCCGGCGCCTTGGGATGAATCCTGGAATTCTCAGCAAGCAAACCTTTGTCCATCCTCACCTCGCCCAGGATATCCCGCAGCATCTGCTCGTTGATATAGCCGGGCCGTAAAATCGTGGGAATATTTTCCGTAAAATCCACGATCGTGGATTCCAGTCCGATCCCCACGCTGCCCCCGTCCACAATCATCTCGATTTTCCCCTTCAGATCCTCAATGACATGCTCCGCCATCGTGGGGCTGGGCCGCCCGGAAGTGTTGGCGCTGGGGGCGGCTACGTAGCCGCCCCCTTCCCGGATCAGAGCGCAGGCTATGGGATGGCTGGGAAACCGTACCGCCACGCTGTCCAGTCCGCCCGTAGTCTCCAGGGGCACGATACTGCTCTTATGAAATATCATGGTAAGCGGACCCGGCCAACAGGCTGATGCCAGCTTCCTGGCAGCTTCCGGGATCTCAGTCACCAGCGGCAAAAGACTTGCCATATCCGCAATATGAACGATCAGAGGATTATCCGACGGTCGTCCCTTGGCCGCATAGATCCGCTGAGAGGCCGTCACATCCAGAGCATTCCCGCCCAGGCCGTATACGGTCTCCGTGGGAAAGGCCACCAGCCCGCCTTCTCTAATGATTCTCCCCGCCTCCCGAATGTCTTCCATCCGCGGATGCGCAGGGTCAATTTTTACAATCTTGGTATTCATTGCATATCATCCTTTGCATAATCCTATTCATTATACCACACATTGTGCAAAAAGGAACTCTATTTTTTCAGATACCGGACAACTCCTTCACAGACGGCTGCTGCAATCTGCTCCTGATACGACTCCTCCCCGAGTTTTTGGGCCTCCTGCGGGCAGGTCAGAAAACCGCACTCCACGATCACCGTGGGAATGGAAATCTTTTTCAACATATAATAACTTGCATTTCCCCGCGCTTCCCGGGTCTTATCAGGCTGCAGCCGCAGGATCAGCGTTTCCTGCAAAATCTCAGCCAGTTCCCGCCCCTTTCGGGAATTTTCATAATAGAAAACCTGAGGGCCGCTCACGGAAGTCTCCGGATAACTGTTCTGATGAATACTGATCACACAGGACGCGCCGCTTTTTTCAATGATATCCCGACGGTTCTCCATATCCTGCACTTTCCGGTTATCGCTGTCTTCCTCGCACAGCATCTCATCTTCCCGCCTGGTCATCACCACACGGATCCCCTCTTTTTCCAGATGCTGCTCCAGTTTCAGCGCAATCTGCAGATTGAGATCCTTTTCCAGTACGCCGTCTGCGCTTACCTTTCCGGGATCCTTCCCGCCGTGACCGGCATCCACAATCACTGTCGTCCTTGCCTCCATGGACTGGAATACCAGGCGCGCGCCTTCCTGGGACAACAGATAGACGCCCAGCAGTAAAAAGCAGCCTAGAACAATCTCCGCCGCCCGTTTTTTCATTTCTTTTTCCATACCATACCTGCACGGAACCTTTACTGCTAATATATGATTGCCAGCTGCAAATATTGCCGGAAATAAAATTCCCCCGGCTAAAACAAAAAGAGTACCGGGTCCTTCCTTCATGATTTCAGCCAAAAGCCAAAACCAAAGGACGTACCAGTACTCCGGAATATTTATGATATAAATCCTTGCAGGATCTTCAGATCTTACAGGTCCTTTTTTGAAAGCGGGCGATTAAGGAGAGGCCCACTGAATGGAAGGCCCGGTTAAAAGCGCTGATATAACCGTTCCAATCCCAAAAACGCCGCCCAGCAAAAGCCCGATTACAAACTGCAGCAGGCTGTTAACTGTACCCACAGGCAGATGAAAAATACCGGCAGCCCCTTGAGAAAGCAGATTCAAAGGATCCGCTCCCAGATTGCTGTATACAAAGACGGAACCTCCCGTTCCAATGATAAAAAATCCTGCGCAGATCAGCAAAACACGCTGCAGATATTGCTTCACAAAATCGTTCCTCCTTGTTCTGTATCGTCCCGAATTTATTATAAAGAAAAATAGAAGACTTGTCCATAAATATTGAAAAACTTAACTGTCTCGTTTTTATTCCGTCAATGACAGATCCTTTCCCTGATGATATAATAGGGACAAGAAAAAATTCCAAATCAGGAGGAGCATAATGAAACAATCCGACGATTCCAGACTGACAGCCGGTATCCTGGCAGCTGTGACTACGATGGTTTTTTTCGCAGTCTGCCTGGCCGTACCTGCTGTGTCTTCCCGGATCAGCGATCTTGGGAACTTAAATCTTATCACTTACGCAGGAAGCGTTATCCTTTTTTGTCTGACCTTCCTGCTGTACTGCCGTCTGCTCTCCAGAATTTCCTTCGTATCTTCCACCGGAAAGCTGCCGCAGATTTTTGCCGTTTTATTCCTGACCGGAAGCTGTCTGTTCCTGCTGTCCGCTTTTTTGCTGGAGGGGAATCTGACCGGCGGCGTATCTTATAAGTATGTCTGGCACAATCTTCCTCTTATCCTGGTGATTCTGGCTGTCGCGACCGGATTACTCCTTTTTTTCCGGATCTGGAACTTCCGGGAAATCCCTCTGTCCGGTTTTTTATACGGACTATATTACGCCTGCCTGACGCTTGTGATCGGATACACCTTTTATACCCCCAATGTATTCGGCCGTTATGATGTGGCGGATACTGCCCACGGCCATGCTTACTTCAATTCCATCTACAACGTATACCACGGCTGTGCCTATACGGAGACGACCACCAGCATCTACGGTCACTACGGTCTTTTTTATAAGATCCCCATGAAGATTCTGGGCGGAAATTTTACCGACTTCATCCTGCTGACCGCCTGTATCGGAGCGCTCTGTTTTCTGTGCTCTTTTCTGGCCCTGCACCTGATGGCAAAAAACTCTCTGATCCGGATTCTGGGCTGTCTGGCCATGACCTTCCCCGTCCTGTCCATGCGCGGCGGTTACTACTGGCAGCTTTGGCCTCACCGCATCCTGTTCGCCAGCCTGATGACTCTTTTTGCCGCGTTTTGTATCCGTTTTCGGAAACTGAACCGGATCACCTGGATCATCGGATATCTGATTGCCTTGCTGGGAGTTATCTGGAATACGGAAAGCGGCATGTTCTGCGCCGTCTCCTGGGCCGGCCTGTGGCTTTTAAAGTATTTTTCCGGAAACAGACGAAGTCCCCTGCGTCTGGCCGGCGTACTGCTCCTGCAGCTGACCGGCGTGCTGCTGTCTTTTTTCGGAGCCTTCGGCGCCGTCAATCTGTACAATCTGCTGCAGGGCGCATCGGCCAACTCGCTGAAGGAATTTCTCTTTCCGCTGATGTCATCCTCCTATATGACAGACTTACTCCGGCTGGATCTTCCCCTTTATCCGGCCGCTTATATGATGGTACTGCTGCTGTTTTTCACAGGAATCGCCTGGGGAATCTCCCACATGAAATGGTGCCGTTCTGACAAAGAGACAGGCTCCTGTCCGCCCCTGCCCCTGTTCTGCTTCTTTTTGTCCGTACTGTCTTTGGGGCAGATCACTTATTTCATCAACCGGCCAGCCTACCACAACCTGGACATCATCCATATCCCGGCTGTGATTCTGATCTGTATCCTGGCAAATCTGGGACTGCCGGTTCTGCGTCCGGCCGCTGCCCGGCTCAAAACACTTTCCGGGATATCCCTTGTCCAGGCTGCAAAGGGATCCCTCGCTCTTTTGTCCCTGTCCATCCTGACGGTGCTCTGTGCCGGAACCGTCATACAGTACAGCTACAATGCGGACATTAAAAAGAATTACCACAATCTGGCCGAATTTCAGCAGTTTGCCAACGTCATCGCCGCGGAAATTCCCCCTCACACATACGGTTTCGGCGTTTCCGTGGCGGAGGTCTACAGCCTCCTGGGCTGGTCCACCAACTGCTACACCCTTGATTTCACAGATCTGTCCGTCCGGCCCGAAACAGCCGATTATGTGATCAGCGATATCCGTAAGAAGAACATCCAGGCCGTATTTACCGGACAGGCGACCATGGAAAAGATGGAATCCTTCGCCCCCGAAGCCGCTCTCTGGTTTTCCGAAAATTTCACTTTAGAAAAAGAGTATGAATTTGCCGGGTCCACCTTCCGCTACTACATCCGCAGCTGACCGGTCCTACGGTACAAAAAAAGAGACATACGCCTCTTTTTTTGTACCCGCCATACCGGCAGCAATCCATTCTATCTTTTTTTTCTGCCCATACCGTGTTTTTGCAAGAATTTCTCAATATCTTCTTCCGTCAGATCGTCCTCTTCATCCAGCACTTCCTCCAGTTCCAGATCTTTGCGGATCTTTCTCTCGATCTCCCGCAGTGTTTTTTCCGCGTTGCGGACCATCATATCCTCGTCCATCACCGGCTCCTCTTCCTTAGGCTTCTCCGGAATGATATCAGACGCTTTCAAATCCAAAGATACCGGTGAGTCGTCTACCAGCTGATGAATCTCTTTATAGGAAGTCATGAAACGTTTCTGAAGCTGATTCAGCAGATCTACAATCTCAACCAGCCGCTTCTGGACAATTTCATACTTCTCTTTTCCTTCCGCAATCCGACGATCCACTTCCGACTGTACGGCGTCAATCTTTTTCTGCGCTTCTTCCTCGGCCTGCGCAATCATCCGCTCTCCCTTGACCCGAGCCTCATTGATGATATTTTCTGCCCGAATCTGGGATTCCACCACTAAGCGTGAAATACTGTCATAGTGATCAATATATTTCTGATATTTCTCCTTGATCTCCTGTTCCAGATTTTCCTTCTGCTCTTCTTTCGTTACCAGACGATGAGTCAGTTCCTCGATACGGCTGTTTTTCTGCTGAATCTCCTTGGTGAGCCTTCCCACTTCGCCGGCATGGGCATCCTTGAGTTTCCGGATCTGCTCCATGACGTCGTCCTTATCATAACCTCCCATTAACGTTGTTTTAAACATTTCGCTGTCACTCATTTTATATACTCCCTTCTTTATTATCCGTTTAAATAGCGATCCATGATTTCCCATACCGTATTCCTCTGATAGCCCAGCTGCCAGGAAGCCACTCCCGCCAGGTCATAAGACTGGATCAGCTTCATTTTTTCCTCAATAGACTCTTCATCCTCCAGCCAGATCTGATACAGCGCCTCATCGTCCTCCTTTTCCGCCACATTCTGCCCTGCGCTTCCGTCCCAGTAGACTTCCATATCATGCTTTTTCACATAATCAGAAGCTTCATCCATAGACATGGTTTCGCTGGTCAGATTGCTGGATCCAAAAGGCTGAATCCACAGTCTGGTATAGAAGGGAATGGCGTTTATCACCTTGTCTGCCGGAACCGCTTCCAGCATCCCCTGGATTCCCGCTTCCACATAAGGAAGGGAAGCTACGGAACCGGCCTCCTCTGATCCGGAATAATGTTCATCATAACCCATGATGATCACATAATCCGTCATCACGCCCAATTCTTTTGGATTATAAAAGGCATTATAAGGCTGCGGTACCGGAAGATCCACCGACAGTATCTTTTTTGCTTTTCTCATGGACACCGACAGCTCACGGACGAACTGCAGATAATGAGGCGCGCTGTCCTCGGTGATATTCTCGAAGTCCACGTTGATCCCGTCCAGGCCGGTCTCTTTTACCGCATCCATCAGCTGCCGGATGATTCTGGTACGGTTTTCGCGCACTGAGAGCACTTCCAAAGTACTCTCGTCTGTATTAATATTTTCAATCAGCCCCCAGACGTCCAGGCCGGCTTCATGGGCCTGATCCACATAGGATTTATCCGCCAGAGATTTCAGTGTTCCGTCAGAATCGGCAAAAGTAAACCAGGTGGGCGAGATCACATTCATTCCCTCACAGCCTTTGATTTTCTCTGCCAGTTCCCCGTTCCCCGCTTCATTGGTCATCAGATGCCAGGAAAGATTAATCTTCCCTTCTTTGCGGATACTGGTATATTCCGGTATATCGGAAGAAAAAGCCACCTCTTCCTCCCGCACTTCCCCGATGTCTTTATTCCTTACGTATCCCACGTATCCGTCTATGGTGGCCACCTTGGTCCAGTTTTCCATCGCTTCCAGGAAACGCAGATGATCTCCTTCCTGTCCTTCCGCCAGAATCGGGCTTTTGATGCCGCCCTTTTCCCTGACCTGGTAAGATTTCCGGGCGTCCACCATCTGTACGGCGCCCTCTCTGGTATTGATCACCGCCCGGTGGGGATTCTCAAAAACCTGACAGTCCATATCTGTATATTTCATCAGGAAATCAAGGGACAGGAAAAACGTATCGCCTTCCGACACGATCATGGGTACCTCTTCTTCCTGCTCTTTTCCCCCCGCCGTATAACTTCTGCTGTCCGGCTGCAGAGCGATCACCTCATCCGGAAGCGTATACAGCATCTCCTGGTTTTCTTCGTCCCAATAAAATCTAGAATTGATATATCGGCCCACAGTGTCCGCATCGATATAAATACTGCCGTCCAGCAGCTTTCCTTTCTCTTCCAGAATCTCCTGATCCAGTACAAGAGCCACCTGGTCTTCTCCTTCCAAATGGAAGTAAACGCTGCTGTCCATCTTCTCTTTCCCGGGAAGATACCGACCGATCACCACACTTAATCCCCCCGCTGCTATGACCAGAATGATCAGCAAAACCACGATCAGCACTGGTGATACTCTTTTTTTCATTTCGGCTAACCTCCTTGCTACGTTTCATTATAGCAATTTATCCGTTTTTCGTCATCAGGTATTTCGACATTTTTAGATTCTTTTCACAAAAGTACGCCCGGAGTCCGGCTGTGTAAAGGGACTTACGGATCCTCCGGGCGTCGGCTTCCTTACCGTTCTTTCACAAAATCAAATCCCAGTTTTTCCAGCTCCCCCCTTTCATTCTGTACATAATCCCGCATATAAACGCCTTTTTCAGCCACGCTGCACGCCTTGGCAATCTTCCCCGGCGTGCTTGGCTCCCCATCCAGACAGAGCAGAATCCCCCGCCGGGCATAGGTATCCAGTTCCCGGCGCAGCGCATGATTTTTCTTTTTCTTCTTACCCATAGTTTCATTGGCAGTTTACCCTTGAAGTTCGTGATATATTATTTCAGTCTCTGCCCTCTCCTTTCTTTATCATAGTCTGCAGGGCAAAACCCAATTTTACGGAAAAGGACATAAAAAGACATAGACCGGGGGCGGGTTATGCGGCAATATTTTTTTGTTGCAATTGGAAATTTCGGCGATTTGCCGTTTGATTGAATAGATAATGATCCGGATGATATGGAATGTCCCTTCTCCGTGAAATTATTATATCGCAGAACCCGGCTGGTGTAAACTCCTTTTTTCCGTAAAAATGGCAGAATCTGAAAGTTTCGTGAATTACTTTACATATTCTCATGGCCTGGTATATAATA
>MHCFC02800__coassemble_1229_pt1 | contig 9679 bp, 7 predicted proteins | sample MHCFC02800__metabat2_low_PE_030 | metagenome-assembled genome bin MHCFC02800
GCTTCCTCAGCCGCCTGCTGACGGGCTGCTTCCTCCGCTGCCGCCTGTCTGGCCGCTTCTTCTTCCGCTGCCCGACGGGCTGCTTCTTCCTCTGCGCGTCTGCGCTCTTCTGCCAGACGATTCAGCTCTGCCTCCTGCTCCGCGATCAGATTACTGATCTCTTCCGCCTGCTGACGGGCTGTGGCAATCTGATTTTCGTAATCGTCGCTGGCTGCTTTCTTGGCATCGATCTGATCCTGCAGGTCAGACTGCTGCACTTCCAGGTCTGCTTTCTGGGACTCCAGTGAAGCTTTCTGCTCTTCCAGAGCTGCCTTTTGCTCTTCCAGTTCTTTTTTCTGGGACTCCAGTGAAGCTTTCAGTTCTTTTACTTCCTTTACCACCTGGACATAAGCTTCCAGCTGAGCCCGGTCATAATCCTGCAGATCCTGTACGTAATCCGCACGGGTCAGTACTTTGGAAAAATCCTCGGAGTCAAAAAGCATCTGGAACCAGGCGCTTTCCCCGCCGTTTTCATATATGTACTGGATACGCTTTTTCATATCCTCATACTGTTTGTCACGGGTATCTTCCGCTTCCTTCAGATCCGCTTTCGTCTGTTCAATCTCTGCTTCCTTGGAAGTGATATTTTCTTTTGTTTCGGTAATCTGTCCCTCAGTCGTTTCGATGTCGCTCTTGGCCGCATCAATCTGAATCATCAGATCCACCATTTCCGCATCCATAGAGCTGATTTCCGCCTGAATCTCGCTCTGTCTTTCGGACAGATCGTCAATCACAGCATTGGTTTCGCTCAACTGACTTTCCGCCTGGCTTTTCTGCTGTCTTAACTCGTCTTCTGTTGTCGCCAATACAGTTACTACCTGAGAAATGGTCAAAACAAGTCCCAGCAGCAGGCATACCATTCTTTTTTTCATGTTAAAATCTCTCCCTGTCGCTCGTTATGGTTTTGTTTTTCCTTCGTAATTTTTTCGTAATATTTTCACTTTCTGCTCCCTATCATAGCACGACCGCAGGAAGAAATCAATACTTTTTTTACCTTTTGTAATTTTCGCGTAACAATTTCGTAACGTTTTTTGAGGAATTATATCATCAAAACGGCTCTCCCACTCCAAACTCGTAGATCGTCCGATGGCAGTATTCTTCTCCTGATTTCAGCCAAATACCCGGAAAGTTTTCATGATGAACCGCATCGGGAAAAGCCTGGGTTTCCAGACAGAATCCCTGCCGGAACCCGTAGGATACCCCGCCTTTCCCCGTCTGCGGCCCCAGATGATTTCCTGTATAAAACTGCATCCCCGGCTGATCCGTTCTGCATACGAGGGAAATACCGCTCCGTTCACTGTAAGCGGCGGCCGCTTCCCAGATCGTCTCACTTTTCTGGTGATTCAAAACATAGTTATGATCATATCCCTCTCCGATCGCCAGCTGCTCATCGTCCGCCCCTATCCCCTGTCCGATTGGTTTAGGAACACGAAAGTCAAAGGGCGTTCCCGTCACCGAACGCAGTTCGCCTGTGGGGATCTGCGTCTCGTCCACCGGCAGGAATTCATTGCCGTGTATCTGCATTTTCTGTTCCATCAGATCCTGACTGTCGTGACCGGACAGATTAAAATACACATGATTGGTCAGATTACAGATCGTATCCTGATCACTGACGGCGTGATACGTAATGCTCAGACGATTTTCATCATCAAAGGTATAATACACATTCACATCGAGATTACCCGGATACTGTTCATCCAGATCCGGACTGAAAAGATGCAGCTTCAGTGTATTTCCTTCCGGGTGAACCTCCCAGACCTTTCGGTAAAAACCACAGGGGCCTCCATGAAGATGATTGGAACCGTTATTTAATGCCAGCTGATATTGTTTCCCGGCGATGGTCACCTTCCCGCCTGCGATCCGGTTGCCGCACCGGCCCACCAGCGCGCCAAAATAAGATTTCCCCTGTTCGTAATCCTTCAGCTGGTCGTATCCCAGCACCACATCTGTCAGCTTTCCTTCCCGGTCGGGTACCTTCAGAGATACGATCGCTCCCCCATAACTGCATATGGTTGCGCTGGCGCCCTTTGCATTCACAATGGTATAAAGCGCCGTCTGTTCCCCCTTTTCCGTCTCTCCAAATGGAACAATTGTAATTCCTGCCATAACTTCCCTCTTTTCTGTTTACAATGCGGCGATAAACCGTTCAAAGGCCTCCTTGCCTTCCTGCGTTCTCTTGAACACGCCCGCATCCTCCAAAACCTTTTCAAAGACCTTGCCCACTTCTTTGCGCAGGATCGGCATTATGTTATCCTCTGTTATTATATCATAAGAAGGAAGAAATTCCTTCACCCAATCGCTATGTTTTTTCAATTCCTCATTATCTTCGATTGCTTCATGATTCAAAATCGCTGCCGCCAGATCGTTTAATTCTTTTTTCAGACGCGCCGGCAGTACTGCCAGACCCATAACCTCGATCAGCCCGATATTTTCCTTTTTGATATGATGAAGCTTTTCATGGGGATGATAAAGCCCCAGCGGATGCTCTTTCGTCGTCAGGTTATTTCGCAGCACCAGATCCAGTTCATATTTCCCATCACGCATCCTGGCAATGGGTGTGATGGTATTATGGGGTTCCTCGTCTGTATAGGCGTAGATCACCGCTTTTTCATCCGTGTAATTTCTCCAGGTGTCCAAAATGTGCTCCGCCAGTTCTGCCAGACGTTCTGCATTTTCACCCTCCAGCCGCAGGACGGACATGGGCCATTTCACGATGCCCGTTTTCACATCTTCGTATCCTGCGATCGTATAGGTTTGCTCCACTTTCGCTCTTGCCATGGCAAACTCATGGCATCCGCCCTGGAAATGATCATGGCTTAATATGGAACCGCCCACGATGGGAAGATCTGCGTTGGATCCCAGGAAATAGTGGGGGAATTTTCCGGCAAACTCCAGCAGTCTCCGGAAGGTAGTCCCGTTAATCTTCATGGGGATATGCTTTTTATTCAGCACGATACAGTGTTCATTGTAGTATACGTAGGGAGAATACTGCAGTCCCCACTCCTCCCCCTGGAGTGTAAGGGCAATAATCCTGTGATTCTGTCTGGCCGGATGATTCACTCTGCCTGCATATCCTTCATTTTCCTTACAGAGCAGACATTTGGGATAGCTGCTGGAAGCCGCATTGCGTGCTGCCGCGATATCCCGCGGATCTTTTTCCGGTTTGGACAGATTGATGGTGATTTCCATATCGCCGTATGCGGTCTGCGCCTCCCATTTTTCATCCCGGGCAATTCTGTCCCTGCGGATATAATTACTGTCCTGACTGAGCTGATAGAAATAGTCTGTGGCCTTCTTGGGAGACTCTTTATATAATTCCCAGAAAGTCCGATTCACCTGTGACGGCCAGGGAACCATTTTCCCCATCACCTTTGTATCCAGAAGATCCCGGTACGTCACGGTATCCTGCTCCATCACGCCGCGGCTGGCCGCATCATCCAGCAGTTCATTCAATACAGGAGCCAGTTCCACCTGACTGTAAGTCTCCTCCGGTTCCTCATACTCATCCAGCTCCAGGGCTTCCAGAATCTGATTGCGGACAAAGTCCACATCTCCTTCTTCGATCATCTGATGCTCCAGCCCGTAAGTAATCAGTTTTTTAATCGCCTCATTTACCATAATCCCATTCTCTCCTTACATCACCTGAATGCCGCCGTAGGTTCTGATTTTCAGAACATGGCATGCCCCTTCGCCAAATACCAATTCTATTCGTTTTTTATATTCTTTTACAAAACTATTTTGCACGAAAGCCTGGATCGTCCCCGCAAAACCGCCGCCGTGGACACGGCAGACTCCGTTTTCTCCCAGGATTTCCTCACTGAGCGCCAATGCTATGGACATACTCTGATGCTGCACATCATGGTTGGTATATATGTTTTGAAGATATTTGAAAGAAGAATCTCCGGATGCCTTCACCAGTTCCAGAAAGCCTGCAAAATCCGATCTTCCCAGAGCCTCCGTTTGCTCTTTTACTCTCTCGTTTTCATTGAAGAAATGCATTGCACGCAGCACGCAGCGGTCGCCCAGTTTTTCTCTGAGAGAAGGAATATTGCGGATAAATTCTTCTTTGTCCACATCGCGCAGCACCTCTTTTCCAAATACCCTGGCCACACTTTTCATTTCCAGCGGAATCATGGCGTAATCTTCCGTCAGATCCGCGTGAGATCCCTTCGTATCCACGATACACAGGCTGTAATCTTCTGTTCCCATATCCACCTGTTCCACCACCGGATGGGCCGGATCCTGAAAATCGATATAAATCAGACCGCCTACGGAACACGCCATCTGATCCATCAGCCCGCAGGGTTTTCCGAAATAAACATTTTCCGCATACTGACCGATCATGGCCGTTTCCACGGATGAAACCTTCATGTCATTAAACAGACCGGAAAAGACCGTTCCCAGGATCGATTCAAAAGCTGCCGAAGAGGACAGTCCCGCGCCGTTCAGCACATCGCTGGTCACATAGATATTACAGGCGCCGATCTGATAGCCCCTGTCTGTCAGGCCTTTTAAAACGCCGCGGATCAATCCTCTGGAGGTACCTTCCTCCTCCGTTTTTTTCTCCAGATCCGCAGGATCAATCTGTTCCTTTGGATACCCTTCTGACACAACCGTGATACAGTCTTCCTGACTGTATCCCGCTACTGCCACGGCATCCAGATTCACAGACGTCGCCAATACTCTTCCGTGCTGATGATCCGTGTGATTGCCAGCAACTTCGCTTCTTCCCGGAGCACTGTAAACAGCCGCTTCCCCCGGTCCGTATAATGCTTCATACTGCTGCAGCGCCTTCGCATAACGGCTTCGCTGTCTGGGAATCTGCTCTTCATCCAGATAGATTTCCCGAAGCGCTTTGTCATGCACCCCATCCATAAATTCCTGTGCTAAAACTTTTACCTCTTTCACGTATCGATACCTCCTTTTAAGTAAATTATATTACTATTTTACTAAATATTCAACACTATTTTACTAAAGAGGGTGCCAAAAAAAGCGCTTGTTTTTTGTTGCAATCTCACAAACCTGTCTGTCCTTTTCCTGCATATCTTTCATTTTCCGCCATTTACTGATATAATGAATCGAAGGAAAATATATTTACTAAACGGAGGCTATCTATGGCAACCATAAAAGATATTGCCCGGGCTGCTCAGGTTTCTCCCGCCACCGTATCCCGGATCCTGAATCAGGATATGACGCTGAATGTGACGCCGGAAACCCGTCAGAAGGTTCTGGATACCGCGCGGGAAATGCATTATGTGAAGAAAAACCGCCCGCCCCGTTCTCAGTTTACGATGGGCATCGTTCAGTGGTTTTCCGCTCAGGAAGAAATTAACGATTCTTATTATCTGACGATCCGCCAGGGAATCGAGGATTACTGTAAAAACCGGGGGATTCATGTGATTCGCACCTACAAAGCCGATGTGGGCTATGAAGATCTGTTAAAAGATGTGGACGGCCTGATCTGCATCGGAAAATTCTGTCCGGAAGAAATTGCCATGCTGAGAAATATCACGGATCGGATTTTGTTTCTGGATATGCCGGTGGCGGATACGGATGTCACCACCATCACGCTGGATTTTGACCAGGCTGTCACCCTGGTACTTTCCTATCTCTACGAAAAGGGACATCGGAAAATCGGTTTTTTAAGCGGGAGAGAATACCTGGGAAATAATCAGCTTTTCCCAGATGAGCGGCCGGATATTTTTACCGGTTTCTGCAGGAAAATGGGGCTGGAATATGAACCTTATCTACTGGAAGAATCTTTCAGCAGCGACTCCGGTTATCGTATGATGAACACACTGATCGAAAAAGGCTCTTTGCCGGACGCCGTTTTTGCCGCCAGCGATCTGATCGCCATCGGCGCGCTGAAGGCCCTGACAGAACAAGGATACCGCGTCCCGCAGGATATCGCCCTGGTTGGGTTTGATGATCTGTCCATCACCAGCTTCACCTCTCCCCCTCTCACCACCGTCCACGCACCCACCTATGAGATGGGACATTACGGCGCCCAGATTCTACATCAGTTCAAAAATCCGGGAAACAGCTGCGCCATGAAAATCAAACTGCCCTGCTATCTGGTGGAACGGGAATCCTGCTGATGCAGCATTCCCTTTTTGAAGGAGACCGACTATGAAGTACCGAAATATTATGAACATCTCCCTTCAGCAGATACAGATTTTTCTGAAGTGCTGCCAGTACCAGAATTATTCCCGTGTGGCAGAGGAGTATAACTTTACCCCTTCCATGGTCAGCAAAACCATAAAAAATTTGGAAAATCTGCTGGGGATTCCTCTTTTTATCCGTAAATACCATCGGCTGGAACTGACTCCGGCCGGCAGGGAACTGGAAAAAGGCTGGAAAAATCTCTCTCAGGATCTGATAGAAACCATTACCAGGGCTTTTGATGTGCAGGAACAGCTTTCCGCGCACATCCGCATCGGAGTACTGGAAACCACCAGATTCTGCGCCGACTATGTGACCATGAAACTGGAAGAAAATCTGGTGGATCTGATCATCACCTGGTCCGGAGAAACTCCGTATCTCAACAGCAAAATCAGCGGGTGGAAAAAGATTTTCGTTTCTCCCGATGCGGTATTCATTCCCCGGGGACATCCTCTGTACAATGCGCCCCTTACTTCTTTTTCAGCGTGTCGTGCTTACCCTTTTATCTCATTGTCTCCAGCCACCTATCCCCATTACTATCAGTATAAGGAAAGGAAATGGTGTCGAGAGCATTTCTCCCGGCTCCATTTCCTTATTTTACTGCTTACCAGCTCTCTGACAACAGGAAATCAACCAAATGCACGATGCGAATACCGTTGTCGATACCCACATCCATGCCGTTTGTTGTCACAACATATTTCGGATAGTGGTCCGGAATCTCCATTAAATTTCCAATTTCCCGATCCGAGTTTTCGGGCAGCTGCACACAAACCTGAACATAAACCTTCTCATTCCGGCGGACACCGATAAAATCAATTTCCCTGGATGCGTTTTTTCCGATATAAACGTCGTATCCCCGGCGCTTCATCTCCAAAAATACAATATTCTCCAACGCGCCATCCAACATCTTCCGATTATAACCCAAAAGACAATATTTTAAAGTCACATCCGCAAGATAGTATTTCTCCTGCGTCTTTAGTATACTTTTTCCCTGAATATCATAACGATGGCAAGGATAGACAATAAATGCCTGCTCCAGCCAGCGCAGATAATTGTAAATCGATTCTGTCGACACAGTTCGATGTTCGCTCCTCAAAAACCTGGCAATCGAACTGGCGGAAAAGGTCTTCCCCATATTTTCAACAATATACTTCACAACACGGTCAAACAAATCCTGACGATTAATCCGATGACGCTTTACAATATCTCTGGAAATAACCGTATGATAAATACCATTCACAATCTGATAAGCACTTTGTTCGTCATAATTTCCCAATGCAACAATCGGAAAACCTCCAAAACGGATATATTCCTCCAGCAGTTCTTTCTCAGAGCAGGAATCCTGCTTTTTGAATTCCAAATACTCTTTAAAGGACAGTGTATAGACAGGGATGGACACAAAACGCCCGGTTAAATACGTTGACAATTCGCTGGACATGAGTTTTGAATTGGAGCCCGTCACATAAATATCCACATTCTGGCCTTCCAGAAGACTGTTTACACACCGCTCCCAGCCTTTCACCTCCTGTATTTCATCTAACAGCAGGTAGCAGCGGCCCTTTCCCTGAATATCGTTCCGCAATTCCTCATACATATCTTTCGCGGAAATATCTGCCGGAATGTCCATTTCTGTGTACCGTTTCTGTATAATATGATCCTTGGGAATTCCCCGACTCAGAAGCTCATCCACAATCATTTCAAAAATCGTTGATTTACCACATCGACGTACTCCTGCAAGAATTTTCACCAAAGGCTGATCAATAAAGGGCGTAATTGCCCGAATATAGTCCGGCCTGACAATCATGTGAAGACCTCCCTTCAAACAAAATACTCTTTATCTCAGTATACCCAAAACTTGATATGCATACAATATATTTTTCCTGTTTAACCGTATAAACTTTTAATATAGAACAACTTTTTCTATTTACTATACAGATTTACCGGGAAATAAAGTTAACATTTTTGGCAGCAAGGACAGTACACGCTGCTTCTGCCGCCGATCACAATCCGGCACAGAGTTGCCTTGCAGACCGGACATGATTCACCACTGTGTCCATAGACCTGCAAAAAAGGAGTGTTCCGGTAATCCTGCCCCTTCGTTCTCAGATACTCCTCCGGTGTGGTCGCGTTTTTATCAATGAAAAAGGACAGCCGCTCAGGAAGCACTGCGGCAAGACGCTGCCATTCATCCATGGTCAGGGTATTTGCCGGACGTGCCGGATGGATACCTGCTGTAAACAGTATCTCATCGGAATAGATATTTCCGATCCCCGCGATCACGCTTTGTTCCAGGAGACACTCCTTGATGGTTTTCCTTCGTTTTCCCAGTCTGGAAGCCAAAACCGTCCAAAACGGCGAGTATCGGAAAAACGCAGTTCCAGCCCGCCGCTGAGTCGAAAAATCACATGTGTATGTTTCTCCTTTGGAAAATCCGGCGATGGTGCCAGCAGACATCCGGCCTGTCGTTCCTTTGCAAAACTGGTCGGCCAAGGGGCGCGCAATGACTTCCGGACGCATGATGACTGTCTCGTCAATTCGGCGTCCTGTTATTTGAGGACCAATGATCCGTTTGGTCGTTTCAATTTCCGGTAATTCAGGCATGACTGTCACCGCCTTTCCCTGGTGATTTTCTGAATTTCTTCACACCCTGCTTTGTAAAGCGCTTATGTAACAGAAATTCTGTTGGAATAATGGTAAGGGCCATAACCCCTAATTGAAAAAACACCAAATAGACAGAAATCATTTCAAAATTTGCATCGTCTTTCATGAAAATCAAAACAAAAAGTGATGCTATGGCCAAAATGATTCCTGAGCCAAAACTTATCCTGCCCCAATATTTATGTGCACACTTCCATGTTTCATCATTCAGTTTTGACATGGCGGTTCGGTAACCAGAAACCCCGTTTCTGTCTTTATGCGGATTATCTTTCCAATCAATACGCAACGCATTTTCCGCAATCCCATCTGAAATTTGAGTATAGAAAAAGCGGTTGATCTCCAATGGAGTACCCGCTTTGTGTCGGAATATAAAATTGTTAGATTAGGATTTACATTTAAGATTATATAACAATAGCTGAGTCAATTCTTCTAACTCTCCAGCAGACAAATCATTTTTATCTATCAAAATCAATTTATTATCTTTTCGTTTAACGTATATATACTGTCCCATAGTACCGTACTCCTTAAATGCAGTCCAATAATTTTTGCTATATCCAAGCTGGGAAATTATTTCTATCCCGTCAGTATCAAAATGATATTCCACAATTCCAGTGCGAAAAGACTTATCCAAGTGTAGCTCCGCTTTTTTCAATGCAAATTTTTGAAACGACTTTGCGTTAAAAGCAAGGAACAGACTGATTATCCCAATCACCATATAGATATACCATAAAGCAGCAGGAGAATTTATAATTAGAAATAAACTACTAATGATAATGACGATACCTAAAATCATTAATAGCGGAACCGCTATTTTACGCTT
>MHCFC02800__coassemble_1428_pt1 | contig 8626 bp, 8 predicted proteins | sample MHCFC02800__metabat2_low_PE_030 | metagenome-assembled genome bin MHCFC02800
GCGATCTCGCCGCGGTTCGCAATGAGTACCTTTTGAAACATACGTTCTCCTGCCTTAGTCCATGATGACCATGCACTTGATTTCCGCCTCGGCGGCCTTCTGCTCGCCCACCCAGGCAACACCCTCGGCTACCGCCATCGGGCCGCGGCGCTTGACGAACTTGACTTCCAGGCGGAGCGTATCGCCCGGCTTTGCCATCGCGCGGAACTTGGCCTTGTCGATGCCAGTGTATACCGCGGTCTTGCCGCGGAACTCCGGGATGGAAAGCAGCGCCACACCGCCGACCTGCGCAAGCGCCTCCAGCCCGTGATCTTCCACGATCACCACCGGACAGATGCCCGCGATACCAAATACTCTTTTCAGCGCTTCGATTACTTCATCCCTGTCATAACTGCCCCCGGGAATTACATAAATCCTTCCCTGCTCTTTGGTCACATCAAAATTTCCTTCTGTTTTTGCCAGTGCAAAACGGATCTGTTTCATCAGCGCATCTTCAAACACATAGCGGTTTTTGCCTTTTATGCCGATCTCCGCATACTTTATCAAAAATGCCGTTTTCATCTTTTCATCCTTTCTTTTATCAGCTGCGGGTATATCTGCGCAGCAGCGGCAGCAGTTCCTTCAGTACTTCCAGCGTGTAGCGGATTTCTTCCTCCGTATTTTCATCAGAAAAACTGAACCGCACCGCAGATTCCCGTTCTTTCGCATCCGCACCCGCTGCCGTCAGCGTGGGGCTTTTGCTCTTTTTATGTGTGGAACAGGCCGATCCGGCCGACACGTAAATACCCTTATCCTCCAGGGCGTGGAGCAGAACTTCACTGCGCACACCCAGAAAAGAAGCGTTGACAATATGGGGAGCGCCCTCCCTGCAGCAAGGGCCGTGGATGACCACCTGCTCGATCTCATCGAGTCCTTCTGTCAGCAGTTCTTTCAAATGGTAAAGATACTCTGTCTTCTCTTCCAGATTTTCATAAGCTTTCATAGCCGCCAGTCCAAGACCAGCAGCGCCCGGTACGTTGTCCGTCCCGGAACGCATGCCGCCCTGCTGGCCGCCTCCCCAGATAATGGGAGAAATCTTTACTTTTTTATTGATATATAAAAATCCGATCCCCTTGGGCCCATGCAGTTTATGGCCGCTGACAGATAACAGATCGATCCCTGTCTTTTGGGGATAAATACGGTATTTCCCATAGGCCTGAATGGCATCCACATGGTAGATCACATCCGGGTGCTCCTTTTTCAGCCAGCGGCCGATCTCCTCCACCGGTTCCACTGCGCCGATTTCATTATTGACATACATGGTCGATATCAGGATTGTGTCCGGCCGGACTGCTTTTTTCAGATCTTCCAGAGAAATCCTGCCCTCTCTATCCACCGAAAGAGCCGTCACTTCAAATCCCTGATCCTTAAGCCATGCGGCCGGAGCAGAAACGGCGGGATGCTCCACTTGCGTAATGATCAGATGTTTTCCCCGTCTCTGATTTGCCATAGCCGTTCCGATCAGAGCCCAGTTATTGGACTCCGTGCCCCCTGATGTGAAAAAGATCTCCTTTTCCGATACTTTTAAGGTGGCGGCAATGCGGGAAGCGGCTTCCCGCATATACCGCTCTGCTTCCACTCCCTTTTGATGCATGGAGGAAGGATTTCCATAGTCTTCCCCCATAATTTTCATTACCAGTTCGCAAACCGGCCGGCTGCATCTTGTGGTCGCTGCATTATCCAGATATGCTTCCATTTTCTTCTTCCTCCTGTTCCAGCTGGAACATCAAAATCGACAGCAGCGTCATTCCCGCCGTCTCCGTCCGCAGGATCCGCCTTCCCAGAGTAAGGAAGGACGCTCCGGCTTCCTTTGCCTGCTTGGCTTCCTCCCGGTCAAATCCACCCTCCGGCCCGATGAATATGCCGATGGACTGTCCCGGCCGGATACGCCCCAGTATCTCTCTGGTCTGCCCCATCCCCCTGGCCAGTTCATAGGGGAACAGCAGCACATCGCAATCTTCTCCCTCGCGAAGGGCCTGGTCAAAGGTCATGACAGGAGCTACCTGGGGAACGATCATCCTTTTGGCCTGCTTGGCTGCGCTTTCCGATATGGCGTTCCACCGCTTCAGACGGGATGCTTCTTTTTTCTGATCCAATTTTACCACACAGCGCTTCATGGCCACCGGTACGATCTTCGCCGCGCCCAGTTCCACCGCTTTCTGTATGATAAGATCCATCTTGTCTCCTTTTGGCAGACCCTGAAAAAGAGTAATCCGCGAGGGCAGCTCCAGATCTTTTTCCTGGACATAGCGGATCTGCGCCGTCACTTCCTCCTCCCCCGTTTCCAGAAGAACACAGTGATACTCCAGCTTTTCCCCTGTGCTGATGCAAATTTCTTCCCCCGGTTTCATCCGCAGCACATTGCGGATATGGTTCACATCATTTCCCCGGATGATAATCCGGTCGCCGTCAATCTGATTTTCTTCCACAAAAAAACGATACATCTCTACTCCCGTCTGCGTGCCGTGACGGAGACCCATTCGCCCTGATAAGTCACTTCCACCACTTCAAGACCGGCATGTTCTATGGCTGCCGTCACGGTCTTCTCCTTGTCCGCCAGAATACCGGATGTGATATAATACGCCCCCGGTTTCATCTGCTTTACAATCACCGGCGTCAGCATCACCAGTACTTCCGCCAGAATATTAGCCACCACAATGTCATACTTTTCGTATCCGACCGCGTCCTGCACCGCAGGATCATCGATAATGTTTCCAATCATCATGGTAAAATCATCGGCCTCAATGCCGTTGGCCGCCTTATTCTCCTCCACTGCCGTCACCGCGCAGACATCCAGATCCGTACCCACTGCATGACGGGCGCCCAGCTTCAAAGCCACAATGGACAAAATACCGCTTCCGGTTCCCACATCCAGCAGCTCTGTCTTTGGCGTCACATACTTTTTCAGCTGCCGGATACACAGCTGTGTGGTTTCATGCATACCCGTACCGAATGCAGTCCCCGGATCGATATGGATGATCATCTTGTCCCTGTCTTCCTGTTTTACCTCTTCCCAGGATGGGATAATCAGAATATCGTCCACATAAAACTGTTTGAAATATTCTTTCCAATTATTAATCCAGTCCTTGTCTTCCGTCTGCGACTCCGATATGGTTCCTTCTCCGATGTCCATAAACTCCCGCAGTTCCTCCAACGCCTGCTTTACTCTGGCCAGAATCTCTTCTTTATCTTCCTCTTCGTCCAGATAAAAATTCAGCCAGGCCACATCGTCCTCCTGGGGCAGTTCCGGCAGGATATCCACAAACATCTGCTGCTTTTCCGATTCGCTCAAGGGCACATGATCCTGTATCTCAACGCCCTGAATTCCCACGTCAGCCAGCGCTGAGATCACGATATCTTCCGCCTGTGCCCTGGTTTTCAATGTAAATTTATTCCACTTCATATCCATCCTCCGTATCAGTTCTTACCTATCATACACGAAAAAAGAAAAAATCACAATAGGAAAAGGCCCGCTGCGGCTTATTCCCGCATCGGGTCTTTCGTCTATTCTTCAAAGGTCTCTTTTAACTTATCCATGAAACTTTTTTTCTTTTTCTCGTGACCTTTCGTCTCCGCAGCCGGCCGGTTTCCGCATGCCGCGTCAAAAGCACGCAGCGCTTCCTTTGCCTCCTCGCTGAGTTTGGTGGGCACCTGGACCACGAGAGTTACATAATGATCTCCCCGCACATTTTTATTGCGAAGAGAGGGAACGCCTTTTCCTTTGAGACGGATCTTTGTGTCCGTCTGAGTTCCCGGCTTCACCGTATAGATGATATCGCCATCCACGGTATTGATCCGAACATCACCGCCCAGCGCTGCCTGCGCGTAGGTGATGGGCGCGGTGGAAAAGATATTCATATCCTGGCGTTGGAAAATAGGATGCCGGGCCACCTGTACTTCCACCAGCAGATCTCCTCTTGGCCCGCCGTTTTTCCCCGGCTCGCCCTTATCACGGATCCGAATGCTCTGGCCATCGTCGATGCCGGCCGGAACGGATACCTGGATTTTCTTTGGAACCGTCACGTACCCGCTGCCATGGCAGGAGGTACACTTATCCTTGATTACTTTTCCGGTACCGTTACACTCCGGACAGGTCTGCACGTTACGCACCATGCCAAACAGCGACTGCTGCGTATATACCACCTGTCCCTCGCCTTTACATCTGGGACAGGTTTCCGGCTGTGTTCCCGGCTTTGCTCCCGTTCCATTACAGGTGGTACAGGTTTCTTTCAGTTTGATTTCCAATTCCTTTTCACAGCCGAATACAGCCTCCTGGAAACTGATATGGATCACTGCTCTTAAGCTGGCGCCTTTCATGGGGCCATTGTTTGCCCGTCTTCTGGAGGCGCCGCCCCCAAACAGATCGCCAAACAGATCGCCAAAAATATCTCCCATATCCTGACCGCTGAAATCGAAACCGCCAAAGCCGCCGTAGCCGCCGCCGGCTCCGCCTTCAAAAGCTGCATGGCCAAACTGATCATACTGTTTCCGTTTTTCCGGATCACTCAATACGCTGTAGGCCTCTGTCGCCTCTTTAAATTTTTTCTCCGCCTCAGCATCCCCGGGATTCACGTCCGGGTGATACTTCTTGGCCAGTTTACGATATGCTTTTTTTAATGTGGCATCATCCGCCCCACGGTCCACACCCAGAACTTCATAGTAATCCCGTTTTTCTGCCATGATGTTCACCTTTCATTCTTCCAATATCATAATCGTGACTCACGGACACAAAAGTATCCGTGAGTCGCGTTCAAATCATCCCACTTTTATGCCCATATGGGCTCAAGCCTTTTGCCCCTGGCATCATTATATTACACCTCTTTGTAATCTGCGTCAACCACATCGTCAGCGCCAGTGTCCGCGCTTCCTGCACCTGGGTTAGGGCCTGCGCCGGCAGCTCCCTGAGCTCCCGCCTGACTCTGCTCATACATCTTGGCAAAGAGTTTCTGCGCGCTCTGCATCAGTTTTTCCTGTGCTGCCTTGATTTCTGCCACCTCAGCCTCTGTGGTTTCTTCCGGTTTGGACTTGGCCAGAAGTTCCTTCAGCGCTGCCAGGTCAGCCTGTACAGCCGTTTTATCATTGGCGTCGATCTTATCTCCGGCTTCCTCCAGCGCTTTTTCTGTCTGGAATACGAAAGCATCGGCATCATTTCTGGCATCAATCGCCTCTTTTCGTTTCTTATCCTGAGCCTCGAACTCGGCAGCTTCTTTCACCGCTTTGTTAATCTCATCCTCAGACATATTGGATCCTGCAGTGATGGTGATGTGCTGTTCTTTTCCGGTTCCCAGATCTTTTGCAGATACGTTTACGATACCGTTGGCATCGATATCAAAGGTTACCTCGATCTGCGGAACACCTCTTCTTGCCGGCGGAATTCCATCCAGACGGAACTGTCCCAGAGACTTATTGTCTTTCGCAAACTGTCTCTCGCCCTGAACCACGTTGATATCAACGGCCGTCTGATTATCGGCAGCTGTGGAGAAAATCTGGCTCTTCTTGGTGGGGATCGTCGTATTTCTTTCAATCAGTCTGGTTGCTACGCCGCCCATGGTCTCGATGGACAGTGACAGAGGAGTTACATCCAGCAGCAGGATATCGCCTGCGCCGGCGTCGCCTGCCAGCTTGCCGCCCTGTACGGATGCGCCCAGCGCCACACATTCATCCGGGTTCAGAGATTTGCTGGGTTCATGGCCGGTCAGCTGTTTTACTTTTTCCTGTACGGCCGGAATACGGGTGGAACCGCCTACCAGCAGTACTTTGCCCAGCTCGGAAGCGGTAATACCCGCATCGGAAAGAGCGCGTCTTACCGGCTCCGCCGTCTTCTCCACCAGATCATTGGTCAGCTCGTCAAATTTTGCTTTGGTCAGATTCATGTCAAAATGTTTCGGACCGTCCGCAGTGGCTGTAATGAAGGGCAGGTTAATGTTGGTTGTGGTAGCGGAAGACAGTTCTTTCTTTGCCTTCTCTGCCGCCTCTTTCAGTCTCTGCAGCGCCATCTTGTCGTTGGAAAGGTCAACGCCCTCCATTTTCTTAAATTCATCCAGCATATACTGGGTAATTCTCTCATCGAAGTCATCGCCGCCCAGACGGTTGTTTCCGGCTGTGGACAGAACTTCGATCACGCCGTCGCCGATCTCGATGATGGAAACATCGAATGTACCGCCGCCCAGGTCGTACACCATGATTTTCTGCTCTTTCTCATTGTCCAGACCGTATGCCAGAGCTGCCGCCGTCGGCTCGTTGATGATACGTTTTACATCCAGTCCGGCGATTTTTCCGGCGTCTTTTGTCGCCTGACGCTGCGCGTCATTAAAATATGCCGGTACCGTAATGACAGCTTCCGTCACTTTCTCACCCAGATACGCTTCCGCATCGGCTTTCAGCTTCTGCAGAATCATAGCGGAAATCTCCTGAGGAGAATATTTTTTGCTGTCAATGGTCACACGGTAATCTGTACCCATATGTCTTTTAATAGAAGAAATCGTTCTGTCTGCGTTGGTGACAGCCTGACGTTTTGCCGGCTCACCTACCAGTCTTTCTCCCGTTTTTGTAAATGCCACAACAGAAGGTGTGGTTCTTGCTCCCTCTGTATTTGTGATAACGGTGGGCTGTCCGCCTTCCATCACGGCTACACAGCTGTTTGTTGTACCAAGGTCAATACCAATAATTTTGCTCATAATAATTTACCTCCTGAATGATTTATCTAAATCTTACTTGTTATCTCGTTTCGGTCAGTTTGCAACTTTTACCATGCTGTGTCTGACCACCACGTCCTTGTAAAGGTATCCCTTCTGGAACTCCTCCACAATGACATTTTCTCCAACTTCATCATCTTCCACATGCATTACCGCGTTATGGAAGTTCGGATCGAACTCTTTTCCGACAGCCTCGATCGGCTCCACGCCTGCCTCGCCCAGCGCCGTGGTAAGCTGCTTATATACCTTGCTCATCCCGTCCACAAAAGGATCTTCCTTCTGTTCTTCCGGAACCTGAGCCAGGCCGCGCTCAAAATTATCGACGATGGGAAGTATCTTTTCCACAATTTCTTTGGCGCCGACCACATACATGCTGGCTTTTTCTTTTTCCGTGCGTTTTCTGTAGTTGTCGAATTCTGCCAGCTGCCGTTTCAGCTGATCCGTCAGTTCCTCTATTTTTTCATCCTTTTTATCTTTTTTATCTTTTTTCTTTCCGAACCGTTTCTTCTCCGGAGTCTCTTCCTTTGTCTCACCCTCATCGGTCTGCTTATCTGACTCCTGCTCCGTTGTCTGCGCCTCGGTTTCTTCCTTTTCCGTCACTTCCTCGCTTACTTCTTCTTTCATATCTTCTGTTTTCTTTTCTTCTGCCATTCTCATTCCACCCTTCCGGCAAATGCCTTTCCTATTCTTTCTTGAAGATCGAATCCAGCTGCGCCTTCAGTGTCTTCAGATTATCTACCACATTTTCGTAATCCATCCGCTTCGGTCCAATGATGCCGATGGTACCAGTCATGCCGTCCCCCAGTTCATAGGTGGCCGTCACGACGCTGCAGTCCTTCATCGTCTGAATCGGTGATTCACTGCCGATATAAATCTGGATCCCGGTTTCTTCGCCGTCCTCGCTCTTGGTCTCTTCCAGGAAATCTGCCAAAGGCTTCTTTTCCTCAAACGCAGATATCAGCTGAGCCGCCATCTCGTTATCCGAAAGTTCCGGATACTTGAGGATATTGGTCGCTCCGCTGGTAAATACCGGCATCTCCTCCTCTTCGGAAATCGCCGCCGCGATAGCGTCCACCACCTGGCTGACCACGCCGCTGTGGATACCGGCCTGCTCTTTCATCTTGGCAATCATGCCAAGACTGATTTCTTCTACGGTAAGCCCGTTTAACTGAGTATTCAGCAGAAGATTTAATTTCAGAACCGTCTCCTCGTCCATTTCCTCTTCCAGATGAATCATCTGGTTTCTCACCATATTGCCGTCCACCACGATCACCGCCAGAAGCTGATCCACACTCACCCGGGAAAGCTGAATAAATTTTACTTTCGTATGGTGATAGGATGGTCCCGTAATCATAGTCGCGTAATTGGTATTGGAGGCCAGGATTTTTACCACCTGCTTCAAAACCTTTTCCATACGGTCAGTTTTCTGAATCATCAATTCTTTTATTTCAGAAACTTCTTCTTCTTTTTCCTTCATCAATGCATCCACATACAGACGATATCCTTTATCGGAAGGAATCCTGCCGGCGGAGGTATGGGGCTGAAGGATATACCCCATATCTTCCAGATCCGACATTTCATTCCGGATCGTCGCAGAACTTAAATTCAGGTCTGTATATTTGGAAATTGTTCTGGAGCCCACCGGTTCCCCTGTCTCAAGGTAAGTCTGAATGATGGCTTTCAGGATTTTCTGTTTTCTCTCATCCAATTCTTTCTCCATCCGGCTGCTCCTTTCTTTAGATTTGTTAGCACTCGATTAAGTGGAGTGCTAACATCTAACGCTAATATACACCTACCCCCATCCTTTGTCAATAGGGGGAATCTATTTTTTTACAAATTTTCTATCTAATTCTTGATTACACTAATTAGATACTAAAACTTCCCACACCAAT
>MHCFC02800__coassemble_2178_pt1 | contig 6378 bp, 6 predicted proteins | sample MHCFC02800__metabat2_low_PE_030 | metagenome-assembled genome bin MHCFC02800
TAGTGGATATTCGTCAGTAGAGTTCCGGTGCGTTGCTGGCCAGATAGCGTGTGATGACCCTGTGAATCAGGCGGGCCATATGTTCCGGAGAGTCCTGTTGGCCACCGGACAGCCAGGCCTTGATGAGTCCGACGCAGCCGTTGAGGCAGAAGGCATAAAGGTAATTCATATTATGGGGATCAGTGGAAAGCTGGCGGAAGAGATCGGGCAGTACGGTTTCAGCCACCAGCTTTTCGATCTTTCCCACAAAGACCATATCTCCGTTGGGCCCCATAAGAGCCATACAGAGTTCTTTGTTCTGATACAAGATGGACAGCAGTTCGACGGCGAATTCCAGAGAAGATCCTCCGGCGTCATGGGAGGGGAAATGTCCCTGTATCGTTTTCTGAATTTCGTCCATCAGTTCATTTTCGATACTTTCCAGCATCTGATAAATGTCTGCGTAATGAAGGTAGAAGGTGGAGCGATTGATATCGACTTCCTCTACCAGTTCTTTTACGGTAATTTCTTTGATGCTTTTTTTCTGCATCAGTGTGGCCAGTCCGGCACGAAGCTGCGCTCTTGTTTTACGGACGCGGCGATCTGTTTTTTCTGACATAAAATTCCTCCCTGTTATGAGACAGATAGACATTTTTAAAAAGTGTGTGCAGTAGTCGGCATTTGTTGGGGAACCTGATGGTTGTATCTTATTTTTTCTTTTAGTATAATGCATCCTGTAATAAAAATCAACATGACGTCTATTAATAGAAAAATTGTCGAGGTAAAAGAAGGGATATTATGATAAAAGAAGAATGGAAAAGTCTGTTTCGTAACAAAATTCTCTTGTTAGTAGTGCTGGTGATTGCATTGATTCCAGTTATTTATGCAGGGTTGTTTCTGGCATCCATGTGGGATCCATATGGAAATGTGGATAAACTTCCGGTGGCGGTGGTGAATGAGGACTGTCCGGCAGAGTATCAGGATGTTACGCTTGCCGTGGGAGATGAACTTGTGGAGAAGTTACGGGAGGACGGTTCCATGGCATTCCATTTTGTGGATCAGCGGACTGCTGATGAAGGATTAAAAAAGGGAATTTATTACATGGCGATTACCATACCAAAGGACTTCTCGGCCAATGCAGCCACGGTGATGGATGATCATCCAAGAAAAATGCAGCTGAACTACAAAATTAACCCGGGAACAAATTATATCGCTTCCAAACTAAGTGAAACGGGGATGGAAAAGATCCGGACAAGCGTGGCAGAGGAAGTGACGGAGACTTATACGGAAGTTATATTCGATCAGATCGATGCGGCCGGCGAGGGGATGCAAAAAGCGGCTGATGGAGCCGGACAGATCAAAGAAGGAGTAAAGGATGCGTCTGCAGGAAATAAAACTATCTCAGATAATCTGAAGAAACTGGCGGACAGTACGCTGACCTTTCAGAATGGGACAGAAGAACTGACAGAAGGCATCGGGGCGTATACCGCAGGAGTGAACCAGCTCCATGAAGGTGCGGGGCAGCTGAACCGCGGCGTCAGTTCTCTGACAGACGGACTGCCGGATCTGCTGAATGGAACCGGTACATTGAATCAGGGGGTTCAGGACTATACGGCAGGCGTGAGCAGGCTGTATGACCATTCCAGAGAATTGACAGAGGGAAGCAGTCAGGCAGCGGACGGTACGCAAGCTTTGGCCCAAGGAGCAGCTGCTCTGGAAGATGGAGCACGGGAATATATGGCAGGGGTGACACGGTTGACAGATGGCCTTTTGGGGACAGAGAAAACCGTGGGCTATGTGGAAGGTGTGAAACAGCTGACAGATGGTCTGCTGGGAGATGGGACAAAGACAAATCCGGGGTATATTCAGGGGGTGGAACAGCTGGAAAAAGGAGTTTTACAGTTGTCCGGCCTGGAAAATCTGGGTCAGATCCACAGTGCAGTCATACAGTTGGAGAATGCGGTATCCGGGGAGAAGGAAGGTACATTGGAACAAGGCGCCCGGGAACTGACTTTTTCTTTAAAGAGCATCAGTGATCAGGCTGCTCTCCTGGAGACCAGCGCCGATGCGAAAGAAATGCAGACACTGTTTCAAAAAATAGCAGAGACTCAAAACGAGATGCTAACCGCTGGGCAAGTGATGGAGACGGTTTCGGAAGGAATGGAAGAATCATCAGAGACAATTGCCGCCGCCGCCAAACTCTGCGATATGACAGCGGAAGATGTGGACGGATGGGGGGAAAATTTGAGCGAATCGCAGCGGCAGTACAGCGGGGTGACCTCCGATGCTGTTTCAGAAGGAAATGATAAAATTGCCCGGGTCAATCGACGGTTGGCAGATGGGCATATGGCTTTTCAATCTGCGGCTGAGAAGCTTTTGGACATCAGCGCCGCATCTTCTGATGATGGAACTGTAACGGTTTCTGCGGAGGTATTAAATCAGCTGGCGGATTCTCTAAATGCGGCCGGAGACAGTCTGGCAGAGGAAGAGCTGTTAAATGCCGGTGATTACGAAAGCAGGGTCGGGCAGATTTCTGACCAGATCAACGGGGATATGCAGACAGAAAGAGAAACTGCCCTTTTAGCTGCAAAGGAATTAAATCAGATGACAGAGGGACTGAAGCACGAGGCACAGTCCATAGAATCAGAAAAGTTGCATATGAAAGACAGCGCAGAGGAAATGAAAGAGCGTGCAGCGGCCGTTCCAGCAGGATTTTCTCAGGACTCGCTGAAAGAATTGTGTGAGGATTTGAAAAAAGCGTATCAGGGGTCTGCCGCACTTTTAAAGGGGATACAGCAGACGGGAAACGGGCTGGATCAGCTGGAAAAGGGGACAGCATCTTTTCCGCAGGCGGCTGCAGGCATCCAGGCTTTGAAAGAGGGGTTTAACACCCTCACAGAAAAGGATACGATCTTGTCAGAAGGTGCGCGAAAACTGCAAAGTTCTGCCGCTGCTATCTCTGCGGGAGCAAAACAACTGAAGTTTCATGGCGATGATTTCATGAAAGGTGTTTCTCAGGCAGCCGTGGGTGTGCAGGAGCTGGCTGACGGAATGAAACGGCTGGATAGCGGGATTATCGACTATACGGACGGCGTGAAAAAGCTGGATCAAAACAGCAGAAAATTGAAAGAAGGATCCCAATCTCTGGCGGATGGAGCCGGTGTTTTGGGAGAGGGAGCTTTGAAATTAAAAGAGGGGACAAACTCTCTGTATGAAGGAACAGGAGAATTGACGGCTGGCAGCATACGGCTGAATGACGGTGCGGCACGGCTAAGCGGCGGCGCACAGCAGATTCACATTGGCGCCAAACAGCTGCAGGAAGGTTCGCAGGAATTGGGAACGGGTCTTGGAAAATTGTACAGCGGTTCGGATACGCTGAAAAACAGCCTGGCGGACGGGGCACGGCAGATTAACGATAATACTGCCAGGGAAGACAACATCAAAATGATTTCTGCTCCGGTGGACAGCCGGGAAAGTAAAATGACGGATGTTCCAAATAACGGCCATGCCATGGCGCCTTATATGATGTCGGTGGGACTGTGGGTCGGCTCTCTTGCTTTTTGTCTGATGTATCCGCTGACCGAATACCAGGGTAAACTGAAATCGGGTTTTGCCTGGTGGATGAGCAAAGCGTCTGTTCTTTGTCCACTGGCGCTGCTGCAGGGGGCGCTCTTAATATGGCTGCTTCATATTTTGGATGGATTTACGCCGGAACAGATGGGAAAAGCGATTTTGTTTTCCTGTCTGGTATCTGTGGCTTTCACTTCGATCATGTATTTCTTCAACGTCTGCCTGGGAAAAGTGGGAAGTTTTCTGATGCTGATATTCATGGTAGTACAGCTGGCCGGATCGGCGGGTACTTATCCGGTGGAATTGTCTCCCGGTTTTGTTGCCCGGATACATAATCTGGTGCCGTTTACGTACACGGTGAATGCATTTCGCAGCGTGATCTGTGCAGGAGAAAGTATAGCGGTTCCGGCGGCAGTCATGATCGCACTTACGCTTGTGTTTACGCTTTTGACGATTTTGCTGTTTGATTACCGGTCTAAGAAAATAAAAAGAGGCGAGAGGACGGTATACGATTTCCTGGAGAAAAAGGGGTTGGCGTAAAAGCAGAATGTAGGCAAAGGAATCTCCTTGACAAAATAAACCGATTGGTCTATTGTTTAAATATGAGAAAAAGAGAACTGGGAATGATGGAAGATGAAAAAAGGAGAAGCATCAAAAGCAAAAATTGTAGAAGCGGCAGGAGAATTGTTCTGGAAGCACGGATATGCGGCGACGGGAATCCGCGATATTCTTGATGCCACCGGTCTGCCGAAAGGGTCTTTTTACTTCTATTTTAAAAGCAAATCGGATGTTGCCAGAGAGGTTATCGGATATTACAGTCGGGTGATCATTGATGTTTTAAAAGATACGGCGGAGTTGGCCGATTCATGGGAGGCGTTTTGCGACGCCTTCCTTTGTGCGTTTGAAGAAAAGCTGAAGGATAAGCAGTATTACGGCTGTCCGCTGGCAGTCCTGGGTATGGAGCTTGCCTTCCAGGAGGAGTTGGCAGAATCTTATTGGGAAGCTATGGATCAGGTCAGAGCAATATTTTTCCAGGTGCTGCAAAAAAGTGGAGTGTCCGGCGAAAAACTGGAAGCGGCGGCTGATTTTGCTTTGACGGTTTACGAGGGCAACCTTCTGCTTTATCGAATTTCCAGGGATCAAAACCAGCTGGAGAAGATGAAATATCAGATGAAACAGATTGTCAGGGAGAAAGAATAATGACGGTAAAAACAGAAACTTCTAATTATGAGAAGATGAAAAATGATATGGCAAAGGTATTTCTTAAGTATGACCGGGAGACAATGATCAGAAAGTTTGATCTGTCGTACGATGAGAATTTTCTGTACCTTGTATGCCTGGACCGAAATTATCGGATCAGCTGTCAGACGGGTCAGGTGAGCTGGTCAGAGGATGGTTTCTGGACGGAGGAGAGCGCGGGATATAATGAGGCGATGACTATCTACGATGTGCTTTGCAGCTCCAAAGAAGACTGCCGTCTTCTGGGAGAGTGGGTAAATGTAAACAGCCTTCCAGCTGTTTTGGGCGGTAATCTGAAAAAAGGAGGCGATTTCTTTCAGCATGCTGCCGATTATTTTGACGGTAAGACGAAAGAGCTTGCCAGAGCCTGTGAAGCGCTTGGCGGGAAAAAGCTGGAGAGAGGAGATGTGGCCTATGAGCTGGCGCTTTTTCCTTTCCTTCCGGTCATCGTGAGATTCTGGAAGTCGGACGAGGAATTCCAGGCCAGTCTGCAGATTCTGACAGATAAAAATATACTGGATTATATGCATTATGAAACGGTAATGTTTGCTCTGTCCCATCTGATGAGCCGGCTGAAAGAAGAGATGGACAGGGGATGAAGGAATGCTGACGAAGGATAATACAGTGATTCTGGCTTGTACTTCCATGCTTCTTCACGTGGAAGCAGCCCAGAAAAAATGAAGACAGATTTTCCTGTTATCGAAGCAGACCGGGAGTACCATGTGGATCCTCAGAGCATGAAGCAGTGTCTGCGGAATAAATTGACAGAGCTGCCCGATTCTGTGGAAAATGTGCTGGCAGCGATGGCTTGCTGCGGAGGTTCCTGGGATGGAATAAGGGCAGAGAGAAAACAGGAAAATGCGGATTTGATCCGCTGTATTCTGGATTATGTGCCGGGAAGCAACCGGATCCTGGAAAAGCTGGTGTCCGGGAAATGGGATGAACAATTCGTGATTTTTGAGAAAGGAGAAACCATAGGATTTAAAAATTTTTCTATGGGATTATATTGATGAAAGTTTCAATTATTTATGTAAGTCAGACAGGTAATACGGAAGCAGCAGCGGAATATATCGAAGACGGAATCCTGGAAAAATATCCATTTATTCAGGTGAAAAGAATGGACATCAGTGAAGATGAAGTGGATGTAGAATTTTTACAGACCAGCGATGCGGTGATATTTGGGTCTCCGGTATACTTTACCAGCATGAGTTGGGAGCTGAAACGGTGGTTTGACAACAGCTTTCGGATTGATCTGGAGGGCCGGCTGGGAGCCGCGTTTGTTACAGCGCAGTCGCCCGCGGGTGGTACGGATACTGCGCTGATGGAAATGATCAGACATATGTTGGCCAAAGGAATGCTGGTTTTTTCCGGGAAGAGCGGCAGGTTTCAGATCGGAGCGGTAGCTCTGGCTCAGAATATAGATGCGTCGCAAAAGACGCTTGCGGCTTTTGGAGCGTCCATTGCAGAAAAAGCGATTCAGTCAGGCGGAATAAAAGGAATGTGAAATGTCATGCAGGAAAATATTTTACATAAAGCAGACTTTATATGGTAGAATAGTTTCTATAAAGAATCTCAGGGAGAAGGGATGAT
>MHCFC02800__coassemble_2300_pt1 | contig 6127 bp, 7 predicted proteins | sample MHCFC02800__metabat2_low_PE_030 | metagenome-assembled genome bin MHCFC02800
CCTCCCTGGCGCAGAGAATCCAGGAAAGCCTGCAGCTGTATTCTGTCCTTTCCGTCATATGTCCAAAGAATGTGCCGGTTATCATACGTAACCGCCGCAAATATCTGATAAGTATACTGATGCTGCGGCGTATAGATCAGGATCTGACTGTGCTCCTCCATATACTCCTGGTCAGCGTACGCGTCCAGCCCGCCGAACATGGAACCGTCACGCATATTATGGCCGTAGATCACCGTATTACAGTCCGTAAAATCCCGGCTGCTGCAGCTTTCCGTATAGAGAGAACCCGGAAGCCCCTGGACACCTTCCACAGTCCGGTTCAGATAGTAACCATCGTCCCCCTCCCGCTGCAGCACCGGATAATCCACCTTCGTGCCGGGTATCCGGATCCAGGCGTAAATATCCGGGTTTTCTGCCTGCAGGGATGAAAAATCAATGGGAATCTGCACCGAATCCGTCTCGTTGTCCTTCTGCTGCTTTTGCATCTTTTCCCCATCGTTCTGTCCAGCAGCTTCCAAAGGCGGCGCCGGGGAAACCGTCACCGCAGCTGCTTCCTCTGCCATCCTTTCATACACCTTCTCATTTTGTCTCACTGACATATAATATGCCGCCGCAAAGGCGCCGGCTCCCAGAAACAGAGCCAGACAGATACCAAAGATCACTTTCTCTTTCTTTTTCATGAATCTTTCGCCCGCTTCCCTGCAGTATGACGTCTGCCCTTCCTGGCAGGGATAACCGCCAGTGTATTCAGCCCCAGATACCTCTGCACTTCTTCCTGATTCTTGATATTATCATTTCTGATATACTGAATCGTCACATAAACCGCAACCAGAAGGATACCGATCAGCACGCCCAGCGCTGTATTGCGCATCAGGCTTGGACTCACTGGCTCCTCAGCCACTTCAGCTTCCTCCACTGTCGTGGGCGGATCGGATTTCATGATATAAGCCATCTGATCCGCCGTCTCGGCTGCCACAGCATTGGCTACGATACAAGCCACAGAAGGATCAGGATCTGTTGCTGTGATCACCAGGATGCGGGTATCCGCCGCATTGCTCACCTCAAGCATTTCTTCCACATCTTCTCTGGTCAGCGTTACGCCATCCTCTTCCTCCATCCGCTCCAGCGCGCCGTCAATCACCGGCTTGCTGGTGGCGATCACTTCAAAATCCGCCGTCAGCTCCGTACTGATCTGAAAATCCGCAAAGGATGTGACGCTGGTGGTCTTTGACAGTATGTACAGCATAGCCTGCGATTCATACTGCGGCGTGATCAGCGCCACCGTCACGATCAGCGCCAAAAGGCCGCAGATCACCGCCGTGATGAGAAAAACCCACCATCTTCTAAGCGCTTCCCGCAGCAGCGCGCCCAGATCAATCTCTATTTCGTCTTTGTCCAGTTTTTCCATTTTCCTACCTGCTCCTCTTATCTTTTACTCTCACAACGCACATCAGTATTCTCCGTATTTCCCATACCTGCCGTATTTTCCATAGTAGCTGTTAAACTGGACGTCCACTTTATTCAGCACCACGCCCAGTACGTTGCTGTTGGCAGCTTTTAGCTGATCCGCCACATTTCTGGCTTCCACCCGTGAAGCGGCGTCAGCCGCTAAAACCAAGATCGATCCATCCGAAACCCTGGCCGCCACCGCCGCATCGATTACACTGCTCAGAGGCGGCGTATCAATAATGGTGTAATCAAAGGTATTCTTCACCACCGGAATCATCTGAGAAAAACGCTCATTTCCCATCAACTCTGTGGGATTGGTAGGGAAAATTCCCGAGGGCATTAAAAACAGATTCTTTTTATTAGTAGAATAAATCACATCTCCCACATTTTCCTGGCCAGACAGGTAATGACTGAGTCCCTTTACCGATTCCTGTATCTGCAGCCGATGTAAAAGCACCGATTTTCTCATATCCGCATCAATCAGCAGCGTCTTTTTCCCGCTCTCCGCAAAGGCCCGGGCCAGATAGTAAGAAACAGTACTTTTTCCGTCTCCCGGCGAGATGCTGGTCACCGTGATCACACGGTTTTCCACCCCCGTAAATTCGATATTGGTTCGCAGCGTCCGGTACACCTCCCGTTCCTGGGTGGAAGGCAGCTGCTCCTCTCCAATGGTTACCTTATACATGAATGTATTCCCTCCTGATTATTTTCCCGGCATTTTCCCGGCATATTTTTCGACAATATTCTCTGTCCGTTTTCTTTTCGATATAAGCGGCACACTCGGCCATCAGCGGTCTTCTGTGCCGGCTTCCGTGCGCGTCTGTTCCCACAAAATGGATCAGGCGCTCCTTCAAAAGGCAGCGCAGATGCTTTTTCACCCGGCGTCCATTCCGCCCGATCACACTGGAAGCATTGGTCTGAAGAAAAACGCCCATGAAAGCCAGTTCCCGGACGCGTTCCTTTTCCATCAGTTCCTCATACCGCTCCACGTGAGCCAGAATCGGCCAAAACCCTTTGTACTGCAGCGTCTGCAGTCCTCTTTGGATATAAAAAAACTCTTCTCCTGGGAAAAACTCCACCAGCACATAACGGCTCTGATTCATGGTCCAGATCCGACCTTTTTCCAGTTCCTCCACCGCCTTTTCACTGAAAAAAATCTCCGCTCCGGAGGCGATTTTCAGTTCCGGTGAAATTTCCGCCGCCATCTGCCGTGTCTGTTCAAGCGCTTCTTTTCGCTTTTTCCAAATTCCTGTCCCCATCTCGCTGTCGTAATGGGATGTGGCAAATATGGTTCGGATTCCCTCATTCCAGGCCATTTCCAGCATACTTCTGGTTTCCATAGCATCCTTTGCGCCGTCATCCACCCCCGGAAGGATATGGCAATGCACATCTGTCATCTTCATTCTTCTACCCTCTTACTCAGGCTGTCACTGTCACCGTCATCACTTCCTCATTGGAGCGGTTTCCATCGCTGTCCACTACAAAATAGGTAAGTTCATATGTCCCTTCCGCCGACACGTCCACCTCGCCTTCCACTTGGATATTGCGAAACAAACTGTTCCTGTCATCTGCATCATCTGAAATTTCCTCCACCCAGGACAGTCGGTCAAACTCGCCATTTTTCTCCACGGTTACCTGATGCTGTTTCAAATAAAATCTGGGAGCCTCATCCGACAGCGCCGCAATCTGCTCTTCCCGCGCGGCAACTGCCTGCTCTTCCGGATCAGAATTCTCCGTTTCTTCCGTAGTTTCTTCTCCGCCTTCTTGCAAGCCGGCGTCTTCCTGTCCCGGATCCGTCTCGTCACCGGCTCCTTCCACCGGCTGCACAGTTTCCCCGTTCGCAGAAGTATCCCGCTTCATCTCCCAGGAGGATTTGGTTACGTTGTGGCTGCGATCCATAGCCACAACAGTAATCGTCACAGAATCCTCCGTATCTGAACTTTTCACGGATTCCACTATCAGGGAATCCGTCACATCGCCGTCCCGCTCATCCGTCGCCCTTACATGCTCCAACAGTTCATTTCTGTCCATATCACTGTGCCAAGTCTGTGCAGACGGCATATCCACCTCGATCACCGGTCCTTCCCGGTCTTTTGCCATAAGCAGCCATCCAGCAAAAATGCCAAGAAATATCACTATTATCAGAGATATGGGCAATAATACTTTTTTCATTTTTCCTTCCTCTTCTGCACAAATAGTTACAACGTATTTTATCATATTTCCTGGTGATATTCCAGATATAATTTCCTGTAATCGTTCACAAAATCACAATTTTTATCCCTTATTAGTTCCTGTTTTTCAGGTTTTGCAAAAAAAATGCCGCGCAATTTTGGCATAAAAACTGCAGCAGGGCAAATCCTGCTGCAGTTTTTGTCTTTCATCCAAATATTTTCTGGTACTCATCCAGCCATGCCAGATGATTATCCACCAGTTTTTCCGTCACCGTGGTAATGGGACCGGCTGAAGACGCCACGATCAGTCTTTGATCCTTTACCGCTTCCAGTTCCCTTACTTTCTGTCGGATTTCTTCTGTCGTTTTTAGTTCCAGATCCGCCCATTCCAGGTTGCCAATCAGTGTCAGTTTCCCTCGGGTAATCTCAAATCCTTCTTTCATTGATACATTGCCCTGGGGATTTGGTTCCACCGGCTCTGTCGCATCATATCCAATCCTGGTCATCACTTCCAACGCATGACGTACCTTCCCGTGGCAGTGGCATCCGACCGTGTATCCATATTCCTTAATTTTTTTTACCACTCTGGAATCATACGGTTCAACAAACCTGTCAAAAGCTTCCGGATCCATCATGGGCGGTGTACACTGTTCCGAACCGCCCATCCAGAATACAATATTATCCGGAAGCATGGGAGCTATCGCCTCCACCATCCTGATCTGGCGTCCGGTAATCTCTTCCAGCGCATCCAGCATCATTTCCCGTTCTGTCAGAGTCATTTCCAGGAATGTATCAAACGTCATACAGCGGGAAATCGTCACGATCGGAGAAGGAACAAAAAACTGGTAAATTACTCTCTCATCCAGTCTTTCCACCTGTTCCTGTATTTTCTCTGCCTCTTTTTTTACCTCCTCCTCATTAATCTCACAGGATCTGCGTCATATTGTTATTTTGCTGTCCCGTTACCACGATCCAGCCCACACCGCTTGAGGAACGCACCAACTCCGCCGCCACGACAGAAGACCAGGCGGAGGCAACGCCGATTTGAAGTCCCGCCGAGATAGCCGGTACGGAAGCCGGAATTACAATGGTAAAGAACATCTGCCTGTCATTGCATCCCAGCATTCGCGCCGCATTGACGATGGTACGATCCACGGATTTTGCTCCGTGATACGCATTTTGAACAATACTCATAAACGCGCCGATAAACACCAGTACATATTTTGCCATTTCCCCGATCCCGCACCAGAGAATTACCAGCGGAATCCAGGCCAGCGTGGGTATGGGTCTCACCAGTTCAAACAGCGGTCTGGTAAAAGCCTCAAATTTCGGATACCATCCCATCGTCAGCCCCAGCGCAATGCCAAGCACCGTAGCTGCCCCAAAACCAACCGCCCATCTGGAAAGCGTGATCAGCATATGCTGCAACATAACATTCTTCCCTATCGGTTCTACGAAGGACACAAAAAATTTCTGAAGCACCGCAAATGGCCCCGGCATCACCTGGCTGAACTGCGGATTCATGGCTGCTATCTGCCATATCAGAATAAAAACAGCAAAAGAAATCACCGCCGCCACAATTTTCTGCCACAACTTTGCTTTCCGTTCCAGCATTACCAACGTCCCCCTTTCATCAACTGTTTTTCAACAAAGGTCAATACCAAGCCCAGAGCCGCTCCGATCACACCTACGCAGATCATAGATGCGATGATAATATCCGGCCGGTAAATACCGCGGCAAAGATTGATCAGATATCCCAATCCCGCTGTTGCTGCCAGCATTTCCGCACCGATGATAGTGGACCAGGCAACTCCCAGGCCAACGCGCATTCCAGTCAGCACATTTTCCTTGATCGTACCCAGGCTTCCTTCTGTGAACAGCCACCAGATAAAGAAAAACAACACTACCGACAGCACGGACAACCAGACATATGAATGTTTTTTCTTTTTTATTTTTTCTCTTTTTGCAGTCATTTCAATCCTCCTGTCCTGATCTGTACTGCTAAATTCTATAGTTTGCCCCTGCACCCGATACACAAGCGCAGGGGCATAATGCTTCCTATCTATTTGTCATCAGTAACCTTCCGGAAGCTTGATCGTAATGGGAACTCCCGTCGCTTCTTCCAGCAGATCTTTATTAATACTCTTGGCAACCGTCTCGGCGCTTCCTTCCTCCAGAAGTCCCAGCTTCGTCAACTCCTCCGCCGAGAACACCACATGATTTCCATACTCCAGATCTTTCAGCTTGTCGTAAGAATACAGGTCACGCACTTCAATTTCTGTCCACATTTCATCCTCCGTATATTCCGTCCCCTGTTCTTTGAAAAATTCCATTCCCTGTTCAAATTCCAGATCCTCATCGTTCTGAATCTCATCAAGCGCTTTGAAAACCGCCTGCAGCGTCAGAACGATATCATCATGGTTGCTTTCCAGATAAGTGTTCGGTACGATTACGGTAGAACCTGTTCCTACGCCAGTAATGTCCTCATAAGTCCCCAGACATACCAT
>MHCFC02800__coassemble_2938_pt1 | contig 5213 bp, 6 predicted proteins | sample MHCFC02800__metabat2_low_PE_030 | metagenome-assembled genome bin MHCFC02800
AACCTACCCGTGGAATCGATGTAGGAGCCAAAATTTAGGTTTACAACGTCATGAACGAACTGGTAAAACAGGGAAAATGTATCATTATGATTTCTTCCGAACTGCCGGAAGTTCTGGCGATGAGTGATCGGGTCATTGTAATGAGAGAAGGAAGAGTTACCGGAGAAATCGAACGCGATTCGGATCACTTCAATCAGGAATCCATTATGAAAGCGGCATGGGGAGGTATGTTATCGTGAAAGTAAATGTAAAAAGTATTATTGGGAAAATTGCGCCGCTGCTGGCGCTGATCATTCTGGGGCTGGTTCTGACCATTTTGCTTCCGGGGAAATTTTTAAGAGCAAGCAACCTGATGAATATTCTGAAGCAGGCCGGTATCAACTGTATGATTTCAGCCGGTATGCTGGTGGTGCTGATTACGGCCGGTATTGACCTGTCCGTTGGTTCCAATACGGTGCTGGGCGCCTGTTTTATCGGCGTCCTGATGCAGAATTTCGGTGTGACCAACCCTGTCGTCCTGATGGGAGCGGCGCTGCTGATCTGTACATTGATGGGATTTGTCAACGGTACCCTGCTCACGCGGCTGGATCTGCCCCATCCCTTTGTATCTACACTGGGTATGAAGAATGTTCTCCTGGGCGTGGCGCTGCTGATTACCAATTCCACGCCGATCGGGTTTATGAACAAAGGCGTAGATTCCACACTGTTTCTGGGATCTGCCACGATCGGGGATTTCCCCATCAGCTTTATCGCGGTACTGGTTGTCTACGTGCTGTTTCACATTTTCCTTACGAAGAGCCCGCTGGGACGCCAGATCTACTGTGTGGGCGGAAATGCGGAAGCTGCCCGGCTTTCCGGTATTAAATCCAAAAACGTGCTGACTTTTGTCTATTCGCTTTCCGGATTCATGTGCGGTCTTGCAGCCATCGTGCTGGTTGGCCGTGTTACAACGGCGAACGCCACAGCCGGAACGACTTATGATACCGATGCGATCGCGGCCTGTATTATCGGCGGTGCTTCCTTCACCGGCGGCAAAGGAACGATATGGGGAACACTGCTGGGCGCGATCCTGATTGCAACAATCCGAAACGGACTGAACCTGTTCGGAACGAAAAATGATATCCAGTACATCGTAATCGGTGCGGTTATCATCCTGGCGGTAACGATCGACGTTGTCCGCAACAAGATGGAAGCAAGAGCAAGAAGGCTTGCTGCAAAATAATAATAAGAAAAAGAAACAGGAAAGGAGATTTTTGTAATGAAGAGACTGAGAATCGGCGTGATTGGTCTGGGACGTCTGGGATACCATCACGCAATGAACGTGACCAAAAGCCAGAGGGCGATCCTCTCGGCCGTATCCGATCCATTTCCGGAAGCACTGAAAAGAGCGGTGGATAACTTTGATGTTCCCGGATACGCTGACTACAAAGAGATGATCGTAAGGGATGATGTGGATGCCATCGTCGTGGCCACACCGACCAAAACCCATTATGATGTGCTGATGGACTGCATCGAGACGAAAAAACCGATTTTCGTTGAAAAACCCATCACCTTCACGGTGGAAGAATCCGAGGCGATTATGAAAGCGGTGGAGGAGAAGAATATTTTCCTGCAGGTCGGCTTCATGCGCCGCTTCGATCCCGGCCATGTGGCTGCCAAAGAGGCGATTGTAAGCGGAAAATGCGGCAAACCGATCTATATCCACGACTGCCAGAGAGACCCCAACGGTCCGCCTCCTGCATACGTTCCGGAAAGCGGCGGCTTGTTTGTGGACATGGGCATTCACGACCTGGATGTGGCCCGCTGGCTGATGGGCAGAGAGATCACGGAAATCTATGCGCAGGGCGCTGTGCTGAAGCATGAGTTTTTAAAGGAACTCAACGATGTGGATGACGGACAGATGCTGCTGAAATTCCAGGACGGCGGTCTTGGCATGATCGAGATTAGCAGAAACGCCAACGATGTGTACGATACGAGAACAGAAGTGATCGGTCTTGAGAAGAGCGTTTTTGTAGGTCAGAATCAGCTGACGCCATATACTTTGATCGGCAATCAGGAAATCACCGTGGATATGGCCAACTGGTGCCTGGGACGGTTCAAAGATGCTTATGAGCTGGAAATGCAGGCGTTTGTGGACTGCGTACTGGACGGCAAGCCGTCTATGGTAACAGCGTATGATGGTATGATGGGAATCAAACTGGCGCTGGCTGCCACAGAATCCTACAAAACCAATAAGCCGGTTAAAATTACCTATTAAAAAACACAGGAGGGTGTAGTTTATGAAAAGAAAATTATTGGCCTTATTCATGGCGGCGACTATGGCGGTTGTTATGTGTGCATGCGGCGGCGGAAGCGATGACGCGGCGGCAGAAGGAGCAGCAGACGCATCCGGCGAAGAAGCGTCGGCAGAGGGCGGATCGGAAGCAAAGAGTGCCGAAGATATCAGCATTGCGGTTAACCTGAAAACACTGAACAGTGAATACTGGGGCAACGTAAAAGCGGGCTGTGACAGAGCAGCGGAGGAACTGGGAATCGAAGTGACGGTTAACGGGCCGGATGCGGAAAGTGAGATCGCCCAGCAGGTAACCCAGATCGGTGATCAGCTGGCACAGGATGTGGACGCCATTATCGTGGCTCCCTGTGATATTGACTCTGTATCGGGCGCCCTGGCGCCGGCTTCCGGACAGATCCCGATTTTCTTCATCGATCAGGATGTTGATTTTGAAGGAAAGACTTCCTTTATCGGAACCAGCAACGTGGAAGCAGCTAAGACCGGCGGACAGTATATCGGTGAAAACATCGGCGAAGACGCTCAGGTTGTCATCATTTATGGTCAGGAAGGCGAGAGTACTTCCAACGCCAGAATGCAGGGTTATGAAGAAGGACTGGCAGAATACGGTATCACTCCCATTGCGGAACAGTCCGGAAATAACGTATCCGATACGGCAAAAGCCGCTATGGAAGATCTGCTGACCCGTTTCAACAATGAAATCGATGCGGTTCTGTGCCATAACGACGATACGGCCATCGGCGCGCTCTCTGCCTGCCAGGATGCCGGCGTAGCGGATGACATCACGATCATTGGCTTTGACGGCAACCAGTCTGCAGTAGAGCTGGTTAATTCCGGAGATCTGGCGGCGACGATCGCACAGCAGCCGGAAGAGATGGGATATACCGCAGTGATGAACGCGTACAAAGCGATCAACGGCGAAGAAGTGGAAGAAAGCATTCCCATTGAAACCGTCTTCATCACACAGGAAAATGCTGCGGAATATCTGAAATAATCATTCAGCCCACAACACATACATACTTATCATACATCACTTTCAGGAAAGGATCCCTTATGGGGTCCTTTTCTCTGTCGCGGGATACATTGTAAACAGCACAAAATATTAATAAGACGCAAGTAAATATAATTGTCTTTCCGGAAAACAGAGGATACAATAAAGGAAAATAAATTGGAAACGGGGGACAACAGAATGATGGAAATGACATTGGATCTGGCAATTTTTATATTTGCAGCACAGTTTATCGGCTATATCGTCAAAGGACTGGCGGGATTCGGGAATCCGCTGATTGCCAATCCGATTATGGCCATGCGGATTGATAATCTGCAGATCACACCGGGCGTTCTGCCGGTGGACATGTTTGTGAACATCTATATTTCTGTTAAAAACAGGAAGTCTTTTATCACCAGGCTGGCGATTCCCATTGCGGTCTGTATTATGATCGGCGTGATCCCGGGAACGCTGTTTTTGAAGATCGGCTCCCAGTGGGTGATCAAAGCGCTGCTGGGCGTCTTTATCATCGGCCTTGGGGTGGAGATGCTGACAAGGAAAGAGAACGTGGATCCCAACCGGAAAAATCATCCGGTGGTGATGGCGCTGATTTCAGTCCTTTCCGGCTTCCTCTCCGGATTGTTTGGCATCAACATGCTGTTTCTGGCGTATCTGAACCGATATGTTTCCAACCGGCATCAGTTCCGGGCCAACGTCTGCTTTATTTTCTGCTTTGAAAACGTGTTCCGGCTGATTATGTACCTGATCAACGGGATGCTCAATACGTTCACTCTGTGGATTACGGTACTGTCTGTGCCGGCTGCGGCTCTGGGATTGTGGATCGGAGGGCGGATTGACCTGAAGCTGAGTGAGAAAAAAGCAAATCTGATCATGAATCTGGTGTTTATCCTGGGCGGACTGAGCATTTTGGTAAAAGCGCTGATTTTCAAGGCATAAACTATTTTTCCGGGAGGCAGAACAAATGACGCAGTATCCTTATAAAGAATTTAAAGTGTATGATTCCACGCCGATTGCCGTGGAAATGTGGAATGATCAGAAATCCGTGGAAATGCACTGCCATCAGTTTTATGAATTTACCGTGATTACCAGGGGCTCCTGCATACATAATTACCGCGGGGTGCAGGTGCCGCTGATGCCTGGGGACGTGTTTATGATCGAGCCCAATCAGCCCCATGGATATGACATCCAGGCGCAGGTGAGTATCACAAACTGCCAGTTTTATCCTGAGCAGCTCAGCAATGAGAACAATCAGATGCTGCTAAGCGCCTGGGCGGCCGGAAAGAGCGAGGACATCAAAAGACAGTGGGATGAACTGCTGCAGTATGTCAGTCTGGAGGATACGGGAATCGACAGCAGCGTACGCCAGGCGAACCTGAATGCACAGGGGATTATCCACCTGAACAGTGAAGAGCTGATGTATGTGGATGCGCTGCTGCAGGATATGGCGCGGGAACAAAAGGAGCAGGACATCAACCTGGAATATGCCAAATCAGCTTATCTGCAGCTGATCCTGGTGAAACTGAGCCGGGTTCAGAGCGAAAGAAATGAGAAAATCCGCCACCATTCCAATCAGAAAAGGGATATGATCTATGACGCGCTGATGTATATAGAAGAGCATCTGGATGAAAAAATTGATTTTTCATCTCTGGCGGAAAAAAGCTTTATGAGTCCCAGCTATTTCCGTTCGATTTTTAAAGACGTTACGGGACTGACGCCGGTGGAGTATCTGAACCGGATGAGGATCGTGAAATCACTGGAATATCTGGAACTGGACAAGTCCACCATCGCGGATGCCGCGGCAAAGGTGGGGATTTTTGATTCCAACTATTTCTCCAGGATGTTTAAAAAGGTGATGGGATACTCGCCGAAGTATTTCAAAAGTATTCGTAATTGAATAAAAAGACCATCGGAGCC
>MHCFC02800__coassemble_3471_pt1 | contig 4650 bp, 5 predicted proteins | sample MHCFC02800__metabat2_low_PE_030 | metagenome-assembled genome bin MHCFC02800
CCGCTGACAGGAAACGATAAGCCGGTGCGGGATTATGTGATGGGTTTTGACGTGGCCGTCCAGTTCCTGGATAAGCTGACGGATCTGATCGCCTTTTTGATTCCCAACTACGTACTGGAAGGGAAAAATCAGCTGGTGATCGCTGTGGGATGTACAGGAGGAAAGCACCGGTCCGTGGCGCTGGCCAGCGAACTGTACTGCCGGCTGGCCACCAGGGAGGAGTACGGGCTTAGGATGGAGCACCGGGATATGGGTAAGGATGCCATTACAAAAAGGATGTAGAGGTGCGGGATGTCTTTTTCGAGCGATGTAAAAGAAGAATTGTCACGGCAGTGCTCCACAGCACGCCACTGCCAGATGGCGGAACTGGCGGCGATTATCAGCATGTGCGGGGATGTGTTGATCTCCGGAACAGACCGGTATTCTGTCAAAATACATACGGAAAATGTTGCTGTAGCGAGAAAGTGCTTTACATTATTGAAAAAAGGATTTAATATAGAAGCGGAAATTGTGATTCGGCGTAATCGATATCTGAAAAAAAGCAACGTATATCTGATTACCGTTTTTTCACATGAGGATTCGATCCGTCTGCTGAAGGCCATGCGTTTTTTGAAAGCGGACGGAACGGTGGATGAAGAGATTGTTCTGGTCAGCCACCTGGTCGTACAGAGGAACTGCTGCAAACGGGCATTTCTAAGGGGCGCATTTCTGGCAGCGGGTTCCATCAGCGCGCCGGAAAAGTTCTATCACCTGGAGATTGTCTGTGACAGGGAAGCAAAAGCACAGCAGCTGCAGCAGATCATGACCGTTCTGGGAATCGAGGCCAAAATCGTGAGCAGGAAGAAACACTACGTAGTTTACATCAAGGAAGGATCACAGATCGTGGATTTCCTGGCGCTGACAGAAGCCAACGTTTCGCTGATGAATCTGGAAAACATCAGAATTCTCAAAGAGATGAGAAATAATGTGAATCGCAAGGTGAACTGTGAAGCTGCGAATATCAATAAGACGGTTTCGGCGGCGGTTAAGCAGATTGAGGATATTCATTATATACAGGAACAGATCGGACTGGATCATCTCCCCGAAGGGCTGGAGGAGATTGCAGCGCTGCGACTGGAATATCCGGAGGCGACACTGAAAGAACTGGGCATGATGCTGACGCCCTGCGTAGGAAAATCAGGAGTGAATCACAGGCTGAGAAAAATCAGTGATATCGCCGGTAAGCTTAAGGAAAACAAGGAGGAGTAGTATTATGATTAAGAAACCGATTACGATTCAGCTGGCAAACGGTCTGGAAGCCCGCCCGGTCGCACTGCTGGTGCAGGTTGCAAGCCAGTTTGAGAGCGAGATTCACATTGAAAGCGGAAAACGCAAAGTGAACGCAAAAAGTATTATGGGTATGATGACCCTGGGTCTTGGCACCGGCGAGTGTGTTACGGTCTATGCCAACGGCGAGGATGAAGATACCGCCATTGAAAGCATAGAAAAATACCTGTCGGGCAGAAAATAAGAAAAAGAAGGGGGACTGCAGAGCAAACTGCAGTCCCCCTTTTGCCGAAAGGGGAAGCCTTCCGGTAATTTCGAAGGGAAGTCAAAACAGAGGCAGAACGCGGAACCAGTAGGTGTAAAGGGGCTGAAAGCCGATTCTGCGATACAGGTTTTCGGCAGGACGGTTGCCTGCGACCACCTGCAGATAGGATTTTCGCGCGCCCTTTTTGCGGCCTGCAGACAGAATGGCGCTGCAAAGTCCGAAGGCATATCCGCGGCCGCGAAACTCAGGGTGGACGTGAATGGCGTACAGACCGATATACTCCCGATCCAGGATGCCAAGTCCGGTGGCGACGATCTTTCCGTTTTGCCAGATGGAAGCGGCGATGGTGTCCATGGGAATAGCGCGGTACATGGAAGGGACGATCTTGCGGTGCATGGCGTTGGTGGTTCCTTTCAGCTCAAACAGCCCTTCGATCCAGCGGCGGGGAATGGACTGTTCCAGCAAAAGCCCATCCGGGCGAGGCGCACTGCTGTGAAACCCCTCCAGATCCATTACCATTACCTGGGTAGTATGTTCTATGGCATAGTCTCTGCGCTCCAGTTCCCGGTCGAAGATCCGGTCCACCATCGGGCTGATCTTAAATATGGCCGGCGTGCCCCATTTGCGGTAAATCTGCTGGCAGTATTCGATCTTGTCGTCGATGGGGATGGTGGAGAGTCCGATCTGCTCCACGCTGTTGGTTCTGTGGGTATAAAAATAGGAAAAACGCAGCAGCCATCCGTCATAGATCTGTATTTGATGAGAGGGCCAGGCATTCAGAGAAAGATCTTCTATAGTTTTGATTATTGAACGATTCATCGGGTTACCTCCAATGGATGTATTATACGGCAAATATTATTTTGAAGCAAGAAAACGTTGTCAGAAACCGATTCTGATGGTAGAATGAAACGAGACAGGATGATAAAAAAGCAAGGAGAAATGATAATGGGAAGGTTTTTAAAGTGGATTGTCAACATTATTCTGTTATGCGCTATCGTGATAGCGGCGGCGCTTCTGATTCCGCCGTTGGCAGGCGTGACTACCGCCATGATCGACGAGGTGGATATGGATACGAATCTTCCGAGGGGATCGGTGACCTACGCAAGGGACGTGGCGGCCGATGATCTGGAAGCGGGAGACGATGTGCTGATCTTGGAGAGCGGCAAAACCTATGTCTACCGGGTGAAAAACCTGGATACCGGAGACGGTACCTGCACGCTGGAGGATACCAGAACGGCCGGCGCAGAGGAAGTGACGAGGACCTTCACCGGAGATGTTTCCAAAGTGGTGCTGACAGTACCCTTTATCGGTTATATTCCCATGGCGATGAAGAGCACGGAAGGCCTGATCGTGATCGGGCTGGCAGTGGTGTTTGTGATTATTCTCTTTATTCTGGCTGAACTTTGGCGTCCTGACCGGGATGACGAAGAGGAAGAAGAGGAAGAAGAGAATCCGGAGCCGGCCGATGAGGCGAGACAGACGCTTCCTGTGGATACGCCGTCACAGATCATGGAAGAGGCCAGCAGCGAGATCGCATCGGTGGTGTCCAGCGTGGTGGCGGAGGAAAGTCAGCCGGAAGAGATCAGACAGCCGGAAGAAGACGGCGAACTGGATGAGATCGACCGGAAACTTCGCCAGGAGCCGGAGTATCTGTCGGAGGAAGAAGTTCTCCGTCAGGCGGAGGAAACAGACGGGACAGTGACAGCAGACAGCGAGGAGGATGCCGTGATTTTAAGCCTGGAAGAGGATATCCGTTCGGAGGAAGAGCGGATGCAGGAAATCAATGATGGGGCGCCGGAAGAGATCGTTTTGGAACAGGAGACCGTGCCGGAGGAAGAGCCGGCTGTGGAGGAAACGGTTATAGAGGAAGCGGCGCTTTTGGAAGAGCCTGTTTCCGAAGAGGAAACCATGGAGACGGCAGAAGAGATGACAGAAGAAAAAATACCGGCGGCTGAACCCTATGTACAGGAGCAGGAAGTAGAGGAAGAGGTGCAGACGGACGAGCGGAAGCTGGCAATGCCGCTGTACACGGCGGACGAACTGCTGGCGAAAGCCAGGGAAAAGGGAGAGAATCCCAGAGTCGTAAAAGACGAAAAGACGGGCGTTACCCTCCTGGATTACTCAGATCTGCTGTAAACAGCGGAAAATTCAATAAAAATGAAAAAACCCCTTGCATTTGCAGGGGGTTTCGTATATAATAACTCGTGTTGTGACATTGATAGCGATGAAGCGCGAGGTTGCTGCCCGCGAGGCAGGTTTTCCGTGGAGCGAATGTCAAGTTAAGAAAACTGGCGACAAGTCACTGTACAATCAGGAAACCCATTGACAAATGGACATCCGGCGTGGAAGACACACCCGGTAAAGTGTACAGTCACCGCTTGTCGTACTCGTAAAGTGCGAAAAGGAGGCGACTTTTTTTATGGCAAGTCAAGTAATGAGAATCACATTGAAGGCTTATGATCATCAGCTGGTGGATGCATCTGCAAGCAAAATCATCGAAACTGTAAAAAAGAACGGAGCGGTAGTGAGCGGACCGGTACCCCTTCCCACTAAGAAAGAAGTGGTAACTATCTTAAGAGCGGTTCACAAATACAAAGACTCCAGAGAGCAGTTTGAGCAGAGAACCCACAAAAGACTGATCGATATCATCACACCTACCCAGAAAACAGTGGACGCGCTGTCCAGACTGGAAATGCCGGCCGGTGTTTACATTGATATCAAGATGAAAAACAAAAAATAATGTGATTTTGGTTAATTATCCTACAAGGTTAATATAGAAGCAACATTTCAGGTTCCACTTATATTGACTTTCTGTCTAGGATGATTGCACAACACAGTGTAATCCGCTGTAGATTAAGCAGGAGGTAAAAAATGAAGAAAGCGATTTTAGCAACAAAAGTCGGAATGACACAGATCTTCAATGAAGACGGAGTATTGACTCCCGTAACTGTATTGCAGGCTGGTCCCTGTGTGGTAACACAGGTAAAAACGGTGGAAAACGACGGCTACAGTGCAGTGCAGGTTGGTTTCGTTGACAAGAGAGAAAAGCTTGTGAACAAACCTATGAAAGGACAGTTTGAAAAAGCAGGCGTTTCCTGCAAAAGATATCTGAAAGAATT